>OKMX01000014.1_pt1 | contig 128437 bp, 95 predicted proteins | sample 1613551 | NCBI WGS metagenome assembly OKMX01 (sample SAMN04436865, study PRJEB24849) | human gut metagenome | biome: human gut; feature: NICU; material: stool | host: Homo sapiens | place: USA: Saint Louis, MO | collected 2011-10-01 | reverse complement strand
GCCATGCCCCTATCTCAAGCCCAAACCAAAGTGCGCAAAATCTCGGGCGTTATCCACGCACACAGTCGCGCGTGTTTACTGTGCTGTCGGTGCTGTTTTTGCTGATTGGGTTTGCCATCATTACCACGCCGTTCGTCATGCGCGCCATCAGCGAGTACCAGCAGAATGCCACTGTGCAGCAAACGCAGCGCGAGGTGGATGGCTGGCCGTACCCGCAGGCGGAGAACCAGCTTAAGGCCGCCCGCGAGTACAACAAGAGGCTTGCGGCTGGTAGCCAGACCACCATTGGCGAGGTCAAGGATCCTTTTGCCAGCAATGCCGGCCAGTCCACCACTTCCGGCGCGGATGATTCGATGGCCGCCAAAGACAAGGAATATCAGAATCTGCTCGACGCTGGTCAAGGCGTGATGGGCTCCATCCGCATTCCTGAAATCGACGTCAATCTGCCTATATACCACGGCACCAGCGAAGATGCGCTCGCCGTGGGCGCCGGCCATCTCTATGGTACTTCGCTACCGGTCGGAGGCAAATCCACGCACTCCGTAATCACCGGCCATCGCGGTTTGCCGAACTCGTTGCTGTTCACTCGCCTTGATGAGATGAAGAAGGGTGATTCCTTCTACATCGAGGTCATGGGCAAGAAACTCGGCTACAAGGTCGACCGCATTACCGTGATCAAGCCCGACGATTCCAGCAAACTACGCATCACCAAAGGTGAGGATCGCGTAACCCTCATGACCTGCACGCCTTATGGCGTCAATTCTCATCGCTTGCTGGTTTCTGGCGTGCGTGCCGAAATCCCAGAGGAAGTGCCTGACCCGGACGATGTACACGGCGTCAACACCACATGGCTGGCACTGGGAGCCATAGTGCTGCTGGCCGTGCTGCTCGCTTTCATCGTCATATTGATGCGGCGCAAGCAAAAGCGCGATCGGGAATTTGCCGGCCTCGCCCAGCATGCCGCACGTCCGACAAAATAAGCGCCGCGCATCTGCGATTCCGCGTTGGTAATATGAACGGTTTCGGGTGCCGGATTATTCAAAAAAGCAGCCAAATCTTCGTAACTCGATTTCGAGGGGCTGATTTGGCTCGTTCCGGAGGTCTACTTCCACTTCGAGGGGCTGGTGCCAAAGTAGACATAGCTGCAAAACGGCAGAATGACGTTGGCGCAAAGCCGCTTCTACTTCCGTTTCAACGGGTAAAGAGCCCCTTGAAGTGGAAGTAGACCTCTGGCAAACGTGAAATCAGCCCCTCGAAGCCGATTTAGGCAGTCTTTCTACCATCAGGAAGCGTTTCAGCGCTTCTCTCGGCGCATCACGGCGGACAGGGACTGCACGCGCGGCAGGTCGAAGACCTCTTCGGTATGCACCACATGTCCTTCGCCATCGGCCAGCGGCACTCGCCAGTTGGAATACTCGCTGGACGTGCCCGGCTGATTCTGCGAGCGGCATTCGCCCACGCCGTCCACCAGCGCGGCCTGCAACAACAGCGACGGCGTATCAGTGAGCATGGCGTGCATGGCTTCAACGATCTCCTGCACGTGGCCTTCCACATCATCGGCCACGGACTGGGCGATGTAGCCGTTCTCCACCAAACGATTCATCATCGCGGTGCGTTCGGCCATGGCCGAGGCGGCGAACGCCTCCACCGGCTCGCTGAGCAGATGCAGTTCCTCGCGCAGTTTCACATGCTCGAAGTTCAGATAGCCGGCGGTCGGCGGCAGGTCGTGTGTGGTGACCGACGCCAACGCCTGTTTGCGGTAATCCTGCGGTGCACGGTACGGGTCGCCGGCGTTCGGCGAATCGTCCACGCGGTTGAACCACTCCACATCGGTGCCGAGCACGCCGTGATCGGCCAGAATGCGGCGCACGTAATCCGGTACGGTGCCCAGATCCTCGCCAACCGCCATGCCTCCGGCGCGCGTGGCCTCGATGGCCAGTACTCCCAGCATCGCCTCGTGGTTGTACATCACGTAGGCGCCATTGCGGGCGCCAAGTCCCTGCGGAATCCACCACAGGCGGAACAGTCCCAGCACGTGGTCGATACGCACCGCGCCCGCATGCTCATACATGGAATGCACCATTTCGCGGTACACCTGGTAGCCGGTGGCTTCCAGATAACGCGGGTTGAACGGCGGCTGGCCCCAATCCTGGCCCTGCTGGTTGTAGAAGTCCGGCGGGCAGCCGACCGTGACGCCACCGGAGGCGAAACGCTCCGGGTTGGCCCACGCGTCGGCGCCGAGCCCGTGCACGCCAACGGCCATATCCTGCATAAGGCCAAGTGTCATGCCATGATCCAAGGCCGTGTGCTGAGCGTCGTTCACCTGCTCGGCGGCGATCCACTGCAGCCAGCGGTTGAACTCGAACAGATCATGATGGTCCTTAATCAGCGCCTGCACGGTCGGGTCGTCGATGGTCTTCTCGAAGAACCAGCGGTTCTCGCCCCAAGGTGCGCCCCACACCCCGAAGCACAGGCACCAGGTGGCGAAGGAATCGAGGTCCGGGCCGGCCGTGGCCTTGAAATGCTCGAACTCCAGCTCGCGCTTGTTGTTGCGGCCCGCATCGAAGATCAGGCGCAGGGCCGGGCGCTTGGCCTCCCACGCCGCGTTGATATCCATCGGCGTGGATTCATCATTGCGTGCGGACACCGAGGCATGCAGTGCATCCACCTGGGCGCGCACGTCATCCGGCAGGGTGGCGTATTCGGGAATGTCTTGCGGGCGAATGTACGTCACGTTGAGGAACCGGCGCGATTCCGGCAGATACGGCGAAGGCTCGAGCGGCGGAATCGGCGCACCGGCGTGAATCGGATTGATGAGCATGAAGTCGGCCTTGGACTTCTCGGCGGCATCCGCCAAAAGACGCTTCAGATCGCCGTAGTCGCCGATGCCCCAGGAATCGTGGGAGCGTACCGAATACATTTGCGTCATCCAGCCCCAGCGCTGATGCCCCTCGACCGCCTTCGGCACGGCGATGCGTGCGGGGGCGGCGATGATGGTCGTCTTGCCTTCGCGCCCGTCAACCGTGACGGTCAGCGTGTGGTAACCCATCGGCAGGTCAGGGGCGATGGTGAGATCCGGCTGACCGGAGTTGAGATTCGGCAGCACGGAGAAGTGGTCGTATGCGGTGCCGTCTTCTAGGGTGATTGCAGCGGTGATGTCCGCGTCCGACTGGCAATTCAGGGTCAGACTTGTTGGCTTGCCGGTGGTGGCCACGATGGTGGGTGGTAGCAAACGTTTGCTGTTTTCGGCCTCAAGTTCGATCATGGAACGTTTTATAGCCTCGTCGCTGGAAGCGTCCACATCGAGGGCCTTGAGCACGGCGACTAATGCGTCGTCGCTGATTTCGGTGTAGATGCCGAGCTGATCGATGAACGAGGTCGCAAGCCCGGATGCTTTGGCCAATTTGATCAGCGGTCGAGCTAGGCGTTTGGCGCTTTCCGTTCGTTGTGTGGTGTCTGGTGCATTGGTTGCCGCTTCATTGCTGCGCGCCTCGGTCATAATGGCTCCTTGCTGTGCGTCCATGTACTGCTGTTCGTTTGCATTGCTGTTTGAAGGCCGCTCTGCGTTGAGGATCCGGCAATCTGACAGACCAATGTTGAACCTGTTCCGCTCTTACCGTAGCTCATATTGACAACGATTGCAATAGGGCGGTGAGTTGGGCCGGTTCGGAGGCATCGGCGGTGTTCTGCCCCCCCCCAGTCAGCTTCGCCGACAGCCACCGCCAGCGGGGCGAAGCTGAACGGGTTTAGCCGAGGACGGCGAACGATTGGGCGGGGAGTGTCAGGGTGCGGCCGGATATGGTCGGGGAACCGAGGGCAAGTATCGGGGATGCGTCGGAGCGGAGTCCGTCTGGCAACTTCACGGTCTCGGTGCCTCGTCCAGGATTCATGGCGATGAGCAGAGGGCGGCCTGCGGCGTCGCCGCGGTCGGCGGTGGAGCCGGAATCTTCTCCGGAATCCATAGGCGTGCGCGGATGGGCGAATGCGTGGCCGTCTGTTGGCGTGCGCAGGTAGGCGAATGCGCGGCCGTCCGAGGGGGCCGCCACCACGTCGAAGCCGCCAGCGGAAGCCAGTGCGGGCTGCTCGGCGCGCAATGCCAGCACCTCGCGAACCCAGTTGAACAGTGAATCCTCGCGTGCGGCTTCGCTGGCAACGGTCGGCGCATCGGCGGCCGAATCGACCGGCAGATATAACGACTCGGTTGGCGCGCTGGAGAAGCCGAGGTTCGGTTTGTCGGCGTCCCATTGCATCGGGGTGCGGCTGCCGGTGCGCACATAACCGCCCTCCTTGGTGGGCAGCGAGCGGTATCGCATGCCGATTTCGTCGCCGTAGTAGAGGAACGGGCATCCGGGCATGGTCAGCAGCATGCCGTACGCCACCTTGAGCTCACGTTCGGTAAGCCGCTGTGCCACGCGCAATGTGTCGTGATTGCAGGTGATGAGGTTGAAGGTGCCGCCAGCTTGTTCGCAGTCGTGCAGCTGCGGCAGATACTGTTCGAGGAACGGTGCGATCGAAGTGCCGGAATCGGCGTTGAAGTAGCTGACATCGCCCTCGTGGTCCAGCGGCGTATCCGTATTACGCAGCAGCATGTTGTAGCCGTTCGGATGGCCGTCCCAGCGCCAGTCAAGATAGAAGTCCATATCAAAGCCGGCCTGCATCGACTCGTAGGGGCGGCCCCATTCGGCGACGAACGCCGCCTCAGGAAACTCGGGGCGAATTTGCGAGAAGATGTATTGCCAGGTGCGGATGGTGAAAGGCTTGCCGTCGTCGTCATGCTTGACGAGGCTGTCGGCCATGTCCACGCGGAAGCCGTCTGCCCCGCGGGAGAGCCAGAAGCGCATCACGTCGATCATCGCCTCGCATGTGTCCAGTGCTTCGGGCCCGAGCGCCGGCTTCTGCCATGGGTGTTTTGGGTGGGCGAAGCCGTAGTTGAGGGCGGGCTGGCATTTGAAGAAGTTGAGGATGTAGGTGCCGTCGCGCTCGGTCTCGCCGCCGATGAAGGGCAGGCCGTCGCCGCCGGCGATCCAGGAGTCGGTCCAGATGTAGCGGTTGGAGACGTTAGTGGGCTGGTCTCTCCCCCAGTCGGCTTCGCCGACAGCCCCCTCCTCAGAGGGGGCTATGGTTAGGTCTCCGGTGTTTTCTTTACGGCTCGGCCCGTCAGAGGGGGGTGGAGTGGTGCGCTCGGCAGGGTTCGGGCGGGAGCTGGCTTGGAACCAGTGGTGTTCTTCGCTGGTGTGGCCGGGGACCAGGTCGAGTAGCACGTGCATGTCGCGCTGGTGGGCGGCTTCGAACAGCACGATCAGGTCGTCATTGGTGCCGTAACGCGGCGCGATTTGCGTATAGTCGCGCACGTCATAGCCGGCGTCCTTGAACGGCGAGTCGAAACAGGGGTTGATCCACAGCGCGTTGCACCCCAAAGCGGCGATGTAGTCGAGCTTGCCGGTGATGCCGGGAATATCGCCGATGCCGTCGCCATTCGAGTCGGCGAACGATTGCGGGTAGACCTCGTAGAATTGGGCGTTTTCCAACCAGGCCGGCTTGGGGTAAGTCTGGGGCTGTTGCGTTATCGTGGTCCTTTCTTCAGGTGTGATGAATCTGGCTTCTCTGCCGGGTTCGAATAACGGTTGTTCTTACAGATTCTTGCGGGATGTTGCTTAATGATACTGCATGATTGCGAACGCTGTCAATCTGGAGAAACGCGGGGTAAACGTTGAAATATCAAGGATTTAAGACTCTGCAATTATGGCTGATTGCAATTGGCTTGCATACGTTCACAATTTCAGTTACACTGAACTCAAGCAACAACGACGCACCTTCGATCTTCCGCGATTCCCCTGTATCGGGCCGAGAACGGAAACGTAGTACCCAAGGGTGTGCGTGGCAGGAGCCGATACTGAAGTCGGCGTCCGAAGAAAGGAAAATCAACGATGATGGCACGATGGAAGAAAGCCCTGGCGGCGATTTCCGCCTGTGCGCTGTTCGTCACGGGCCTGTCCGCCTGCGGGTCCGCAAGCGCGGGCGGAGATGCGGAGCACATCACGCTTGTGGTGTGGGCCTCCCAGGAGGACCAAGCCAACACGGATTCGTGGCTGCAGACCATGGAGGCCGCATTCGAACAGCAGCACCCCGAATACAGCATCACGTGGAAAAACCAGAACGTGGCCTCGGCAGACGCCGCCGGCATAGCCAAGCAGGATCCGACCGTAGCCGCAGATGTTTACACGTTCGCCAGCGACCAGCTGGGCACCCTGCTCGATGCCGGCGCCGTCGGCCAAGTGAGCGACCCGACGATGAAACAGCTCGCCAAGCAGACCAAAGGCAACGCCACGATGCTACAGACCGTCACCGGCGAGGACGGCAACGTCTACGGTGTGCCGCTGGCCGGCAACACCTGGTTCATGTACTACCGCAAAAGCAAGTTCACCGAGCAGGACATCACCTCGCTGGACGCCATGCTCGCCAAGGGCAAGGTCTCATTCCCGCTGACCAACTCCTGGTATCTGCCCGCCTTCTATATCGGTGCCGGCGGCACACTGTTCGGCAAAGACGGCACCGACGCCAAGTCGGGCGTGCAGTTCGGCGGTGCAATCGGCGCCGCCGTCACCGATTACCTCGTCGACTTGCGCAACAACCCGAACTTCGTCAACGACAAGAACGGCTCCGGCCTGGCTGGTCTGAAAAGCGGCAAGGTCGACGTGGTCTTCACCGGCAACTGGGACGCCGCCACGGTCCGTGAGAATCTCGGCGACGACTGGGGCGTGGCCAAGCTGCCCAGCTTCACGCTCAACGGCAAGCAAGTGCAGATGAAGGCCTTCGCCGGTTCCACCATCTACGGCTGGAACCCGTACACCAAGCATCCGGTGGCCGCCGACCAGTTCGCGGCCTTCCTGTCCGGCACCGAATCACAGCGCAAGCACTATGAGATGCGTTCGGTGATTCCCTCGGACAGCGAGCTTGCCTCCGATCCGGCCATCGAGAAGGATGCCGTGGCACAGGCCCAGATAGACACCATCGCCCAGACGTCCGTGGTGCAACCATCCATCGCCGAGATGAATAACTTCTGGGCGCCGTGTGAGAACTTCGGCAATTCCATCTACAACAAGGAAGTCACCCACGCCAACTCGGCCAAACTCACCGAGCAGTGGATGGCCTCATACCAGAGCCTCCTGTAGAACGCGAGAAGAAAGACCAATCATGGAAACCACAGCCATGCCGCGCGCAGCGAAACGCGCACCACGCCGCCGCAAGGCGGACTACATTCCCCCGTCGCGCTACACGTTGCGCGCGGCGGCCACCCAAGGCGATGCCCTGACCCGACTGTCGTTCCTGGTATTGGGCGCAGGCAACCTGGCCCGTAAGCAGGTGGCCAAGGGACTGGTGTTCCTGGCCATCGAAGTGGCGTATATCGCCTACATGGTGACGGTTGGCGGGCCGGCGCTCGCAATGCTGGGCTCGCTCGGCTCCCGCACCCAGACCAAACAGAAGATCGATGGTTATTGGCATTACGATGCCGGTGACAATTCGGTGCTGCTGATGGTCTATGGTGTGGCCGCCGTGTTCATCACCGTACTGTTCCTTGTGTTCTGGTCGTATGCCGTGCGCAGCGCGTACAAGGCACAGGTGCTCGCCCGAGAGACCGGCAAGGCGCCGACCTTCATCGAAGACCTGAAGAACATCACCGATCGCAACGCGCAGGTCACGTTCATGGCGTTGCCGGTGGCCGGCATCCTTGTATTCACCGTCCTGCCGACGCTGATTATGATGTGCATCGCGTTCACCAATTACGATCCCGATCACGTGCTGCTGTTCGACTGGGTCGGCTTCAAGAACTTCACCCAGCTGTTCAGCGCCACCGGCGAGATCAATGCCGCCCAGTTTGGCAGTGTGTTGGCCTGGACCCTGATTTGGGCGTTCTTCGCGACGTTCCTGAACTTCTTCCTAGGCCTGTTCCTCGCGATGATCATCAATCGTCGTACCACCCGACTCAAGGGCTTCTGGCGTGCGGCGTTCTCGCTGTCGATCGCCGTGCCGCAGTTCGTCTCGCTGCTGGTCATTAACCAGATGCTCCAGCCGGAAGGTGCCATCAACCGCCTGCTGATGTCTTGGGGGTGGGTCGATAGCCCGCTGCCGTTCTTCACCGACACCATGTGGGCCCGCGTGACCGTGATCGTCGTCAACCTGTGGATCGGCATCCCGTTCACCATCATGCAGATCACCGGCATCCTGCAGAACATCCCCGCCGAACAGTACGAAGCCGCCACCATCGACGGCGCGAACTGGTGGCAGACCTTCACCCGCATCACGATGCCCTACCTGGTCTTCGTGCTCACCCCGTACCTGATTACCACGTTCACCGGCAATGTGAACAACTTCAACGTCATATATCTGCTGTCCGGCGGCAACCCGACTCCGGTGGGAGATACGGCTGGCAAGACCGACCTGCTTATCACCTGGCTGTACAAGCTCACGGTGGACCGTGGAGACTACAACCTGGGTGCCGTCATCGGCATCTTCACGTTCGTCACCTTGGCAGTGGTCTCCCTGATTACCTACCGCAGTAGCGCTTCCTACAAGAATGAAGGAGGATTCCGATGAGCAGCAACGCGCAGACCGTGACCCCTCGTACCGATATCGCAACCCCTAAGTCCGTCAGCAATCCGTTCTGGCATGACCAGCGCAAGCGTCGCATCGTGGGCGATGTCCTAAGCCATCTGTTGCTCGCCGTGCTTGCGGTGATTTGGGTGATTCCGATTGTGTGGGTGGTGCTGGAGAGCTTCAACAAGAATCCCGGCCCCTACAACGAGACTTTCTTCCCCACCGAATACACGTTGGAGAACTACACCAAGTTATTCACCGACACCCACATCCTGAACTTCCCGCGCATGTTTATGCATACGCTGGTGATTTCCATCGTGGTGTGCCTGATCAGCGTGTTCTTCGTGCTGTGCGTGGCGTTCTGCATGAGCCGCATGCGCTTCCGTTTCCGCAAGTCGTTCATGAACATCGTGCTGGTGCTGGGCATGTTCCCGGGCATCATGTCCGTGGTAGTGATCTACTTCATTCTGAAGTCGCTGGGCCTGACCCAAGGCGTGGGCGTCACCGTGGCGTTGATTCTTGTCTACTCGGCTGGTGCCGGCGCGGGCTTCTACGTGATGAAGGGCTACATGGACACGATTCCGATGTCGCTTGACGAGGCCGCCTACCTTGACGGATGTACTCGCTGGCAGGTGTTCACCAAGATCATCATCCCGGTGTGCAAGCCGATGCTCGTCTATCAGGCCCTCACCTCGTTCTTGGGCCCGTGGCTTGACTTCGTGATGGCCAAGGCCATCGCCCGCACGCAGGATAACTACACCGTGGCGCTCGGTCTCTACCAGATGCTCAGCCGTGAGTATCTCAACGATTGGTTCGCCCGCTTCGCCGCCGCCGCGGTAATCATCTCGGTCCCGATTGCCATCCTGTTCATCGTCATGCAGCGCTTCTACCAGGAGTCGATGTCTGGCGCGGTCAAGGGCTAGTTTTTAGCTCCCGCTGGCGGGAGCTGTCAGCGAAGCTGACTGAGGGTGGTCCGTGGTGGAGCAACCCCGCTATGAACCACCCACCGACACTTCGCGCCATCTCCTGCCAGCGGGAGGCCGGATGCATTGGAAAGGAGGGACCCCCCCATGGAACAGCAGATCTCCGCGTTGGCGGTAGACGATTGGACGCCAGCCGAACTGGCGATGCCCTGCCCCGATTATCCCGTCTATCAGGATGACGACCTCGGTGCGTTCCCGGATGCCAAAGGCACTACCTTCCGCGTCTGGGCGCCCTCGGCCGGCGGCGTCACCCTGCGCCTGTTCGACTCCGGCACACCGGAAGATCCCGCCGAACCCACGCAGACCCGCGACCTCACGCCAGGCGCGGACGGCACCTGGCTGGTGCGCTGCGACGGCATCGGCCACGGCACCTACTACGACTATCTGGTCCGATTCGCGGACGGCACCGTCAATCGCACCGCCGACCCGTGGGCCCGCGCGGCCGGCGTGAACGGCCGGCGCAGCATGGTCGTCGACCTCGACCAAACCAACCCGGCAGGCTGGGCCGAGGACCGCCGCCCGCACATCCCCAGCCGCGACCTGGTGATTTGGGAAACCCACATCGGCGACTTCAGCAACGACGAACACAGCGGCATTCCGGAAGAGCATCGCGGCACCTATCTGGCCTTCACCCACCCGGACACCAGCGTGGACGGTGCCGGCGAGTTCCCCACCTGCATGGCCTACCTCAAACGGCTCGGCATCACCGCCGTGCAGCTCATGCCGTTCTACGACTACGGTTCCATCGACGAATCGATCCCACGCACCGACCCCGCCCACGGCTTCAACTGGGGCTACGATCCGCTCAACTACAACGTTCCCGAAGGCTCGTACAGCACCAATCCGTATGATGGCGCCGTACGCATCCGCGAATGCAAACAGATGATCCAGTCGCTGCATAATGCCGGCATCAAGGTGATCATGGACGTGGTCTACAACCACATGTTCTCCACCGACAACTGGTTCGAACGTATGATTCCCGGCTACGCGCTGCGCCGCCGCGCCGACGGCACCTTCGCCGACGGCTCGGCCTGTACCAACGACGTGGCCACCGAACACCCGATGATGCGCAAGTATATCGTCGATTCCGTGGTCTACTGGGCGCGCGAATACCATATCGACGGCTTCCGATTCGACCTCATGGGCCTGATTGACGTGGACACGATGAACGCCGTGCGTACCGCGCTCGACCAGCTGCCTGGCGGCGCTACGATCTCCATGTACGGCGAGCCGTGGGCGGCCCGCGAAACCGCGCTGGTGCCCGACACGATTCTGGCCGACAAGCGCGGCATGCCCTACCTGAGCCCGCGCATCGGCGCGTTCTGCGACTCCACCCGAGACGCGGTGCGCGGCCATGTGTTCTACCAGTGGGTGCCCGGCTACCTGACCGGCGCGGCCGCCGATTACGCTGACGACATCCGTCATGCCGAAGACGGCTGGCGTGGCACCTTGCGCGAGACCGCCAGCGTGGGGCAGGTCATCCAATACGTTTCCGCCCACGACGACCTGACATTGTGGGACAAGCTGTGCGCGGCCATGCGCCGCATCCCCACCGATACGGACTATTCGGCCGAAGACGAGGCGTGCGAGGATCTGATGCGCGCCAACCGACTGGCGGCCGGCATCGTATTCGCCTCCGCCGGTGTGCCGTTCATGCTGTCCGGCGAGGAATTCGCCCGCACCAAGCACGGCGTCTCCGATTCGTTCAGCAGTCCAGCCGCGTTGAACCAGCTGGATTGGCGCCGGGCGCAACGCATGGGCGATTTGGTCGACCATTACGCCGCGCTGATCCGACTGCGGCGCGGCAACCCGGCCTACTTCGGCGGCGCTCGCATGATCGTGCCGCGCGACGACGAGACCGTGGTGTTCCGCGTCGGCGACGATTGCGTGGCCATCAACCCCACCGGCAGCCCGCAGACCCAGCTCGCGACCGATCTGGAGATGCCCGACCCGTACGGCGAGGTTTCGAAAATCGCACCCAACGAATGGCAGTGCATCTACTGTTCCGGCAGCGACATGCCGGGCGCGGTGGAACGGCGACTGCTGCCCTTGCCTCCGTACACCTTCACCGTCTGGCGCCGCAGTCGTGGCTGACGGCGATGCTCGCTCCCGCCGGCGGGAGCTGTCTGGCAACGCCGGACTGAGGGTGGTCGATGAGGCCGACACCGTACCGACCGTGGATGCGGTGTTTTTCGATCTATACGGCACTCTGGTGGATATCCGTACCGATGAGACATCGGCTGCCGCCTGGGATGCGTTGCGTTCGGCCTTGTCCGACTGCGGCGTGACGTACACCGGCAACGCCGAGCTCCAGCGGCGATTCGAAACCTTGGCACAGCCGATTCGCGATGCCGCCGTCGCCGCGCACGGCGAGTGGGTCGAGCCCGATTTGCTGCCGGTATACGCGGCGTTGGCGGGGGAGTGCCGGAATGACGACGCTACGGCACGATCGTTGGCATGGACGTTCCGGCAGGCGAGTACCAGCCTACTGCGGATGTATTCGGGCGCGCCGGAACTGCTGGCGCGATTGCGAGCCGCAGGAAAGCGCGTTGTACTCGTCAGCAACGCGCAATCCTGCTATACGCGCCCGGAACTGGCCGCGCTTGGGTTGGACCGGGCGTTCGATCGCATCGTCATTTCCAGCGAGGTGGGCGTACGCAAACCATCGCCCGCAATCTTTCTCCGGGCGCTTGAGGCCGAGCATCTGACGCCTGACCGCGTGCTCATGGTCGGTAACGACGAACGTGCGGATATCCTGGGTGCAGCGTCGGCGGGCATTGCCGGCGTCTATCTGCGTACCGAGATTTCGCCCGCCAGCGACCCGCAGGCCAGTGCGCATGCCGCCTTGTCGCTGGCCGGCCCCGATTATGCTGAACTATTGCAATACCTGACATAGCCCAATAAAGCCCCGCTGGCGGGGGCTGTCGGCAAAGCCGACTGGGGGTGGCCGCCGGGGCGCCACACAACTCCCACAGCCCAAATGATCACAACAACGGAGGAACACATGAACGAAGTCGAAATGGAGAAGACGCGGCGCGGCGAGCAGCGCCGTCGCAAGGGACTGTCCGTGTTCCGCCTCAAGGTGATCGGCGCGATCTTCATGGCGCTCAACGTGGCGAGCGTCGCGATACTGCCTACGTTGGTGGGCGACCCGAGCCAGGACATGGCAGCACTGACCGCGGTCGTACTGTGCGCGGCGGCTTCCTGGATCGCCGTGCCGATCTATTCGTGGCTGCTGTTCGACGGCTACCGTCATACGCATAACGCATGGGCGTACGGGCTGCGACTGCTCGTCGTGGCTGTGGTCAGCGAGGTGCCATACGACCTGATCATGACCGGCAAGCCCTTCAGCCTGAGCGTGCAGAACCCGGTGTTCGGACTGCTCATCGCCCTGGTCGTGCTGGCGCTGGTGGACTGGCTGGCCAAGAAATACCACGGCGCCTTCCGCTGGACGCTGACTGTGCTGGTCATTATCGCGGGCCTGCTGTGGGATTTGCTGCTGCACGTGGGCGTGGATCAGCGCGTGCTGTACACGGGCGTGCTCACGCTGTCGTTCGTGATGGTGTTCTACTTCCTCAACGCACGCGAGAATTCGATGATGTTCACCGCCGGACTGCTAGGCGCAGTAATGTGCATCACACCCGCCATCGGTGTAGCCTTCCTGCACTACCGCAACGGCGAGCAGGATTTCAAGCAGCCATGGACCAAGTGGGCGTTTTATGTGATCTACCCGGTACTGCTGGTGTTTGGCGCGTTGGTGGCGGCGTAGTCTCGGAATCGGCCCTTGGCCGATTCCGAGACTACGCCATCTTCCCAAACGGCATATCCGTGCTGCGTGGCACGAGTTGCGCCTCGATCACCTCGTGCGGGGTGCCCGGCGTCTCGCCGGCGATGAGCTTGAGCGCTTTTTCGGCCGCCGTGCGTCCCATCGCATACGGGTCCTGCCTCATGGTGGTCAGGTTGATGGTGTCGGCATAGGGGCTGTCGTCAAAGCCGACAATCGAATAATCGCGCGGCGTGCGGTGGCCGTAACGTTCCAGCTTGAGCACCAGCGGAATCGCCATCATATCCATCTGGCAGCAGATTGCGTCCGGGAACTCATCCATCGCCAGCAGCGCGGATAATGCGGAGTCGGCGAAGGCCGGGCCGCGCGGCACGGAGAGCACTTCCCAATTGATGCCGTGCTTGCCTTCGGCGTCCTTGCAGGCGTTGATGAAGCCCTGTGCGCGTGCGTCAATCGAGGAATCCAGCCCGGCGGCCTCGGAACAGGGGTAGACGATGTGCTTGTGACCGAGGTTGATGAGATGCTGCGCGGCCGTGTACATGCCTTTTTCGTCGTCGATGCTGATGGTGGCGTCAAAGCCTTCGGAAGACGGCGTATTGATGCCGATGATCGGCACATGAATGCGCTGCAGCTGCTCGACCTCGTGCGGATCGATAGCGAACGAGACCACGAAAACGGCATCGACATTGCGGCGAATCGGCAGGTCGGTGAAGAACTCATGACGGTTTGCGGCGGTATCGATGTGCTGGAACAGCGAGATGTCATAGCCGGCCGGATGCATCACCGATTCGATGCCCGCGAACGTTTGCGTATTGAACCAGCTGGTGATCTCCTCATTCATCAGCATCGCCACACGGTAGGTCTGTCCGGACTTCAGGGCGGTGGCGGAGCGGGAGATGTTGAAATCGAGCTTATCGGCCACATCCAGCACCTTGCGGCGGGTCTTCGCCGAGACGAGTTCCGGGCGGGTGAAGGCGCGCGACACTGTAGAAATGGAGACTCCGGCCTCCTTGGCTACTTGGTAGATGTCTGCCTTGCCCATGTTCCTCCTCGTGCAATTCGTGGTATCAGCTATGCCACGTAATCCCCCCTAACGGGTTGCGCCATCCACGATGTGTAATCATTTGTATCATACGCTGCAAACGTTAGCGCGAAGCTAGGGGAAGTGTTGCTTGATGTGGTATGCTGATTGGGACATAGTGTTGCGAACGTATGCAGTCTGTCAACTGTGCTGCATGCCATTTCTGCAGGAGTGGTGTTGCAAACGTTGTCAACGGTCTGACTGTGCGATAGGGGGTGTTCCCCTTCATGGTTCGTGCGGTCAATGCTCAAGGATGAGAGAAAGGACTCATATGGCCGTACGACGATTCAGCTCGCTCGCCAAACGCCTTGCCGTAACCGGCATAGCGGTGGCAATGTCTGCCACAACGCTGGTAGCGTTGCCGGCTTCTGCGGACGAGACCGAGGCCAATGCACAGGCGCGCACATCTGTTAGCGCGCCGGGCGATGTGATCGCCATCGCATTCCAAACCAACTGGAATTCGGTGGCCAAGGAGTGTACCGAGGTTTACGGCCCCGAAGGTGTGGGCTACGTACAGGTCTCCCCGCCGATGGAGTCCATCCAGGGCACTGAATGGTGGACCTCCTACCAGCCGGTCAGCTACAAGCTCGACTCCAAGCTCGGTACGGAAGCCGAGTACAAGACCATGATCGCCACGTGCAACGCGGCGGGCGTCGAGATCATCGCCGACTCGGTCATCAACCACACCACCGGCGCCGATCAGGGCGAGGGCACCGGCGTCGCCGGCAGCAAGTACGACGGCGAGGGCAACTTCCCCGCAATCCCGTACACCAAAGAGAACTTCCACGACTGCACCAAGAACATCGGCGACTACACCAACGCCGACGAAGTACAGAACTGCCGCCTGACCAGCCTGCAGGACCTCGACACCAGCCAGGAATACGTGCAGGACAGGCTCGCCGAGTACATGAACCATCTGCTCGACCTCGGCGTCTATGGATTCCGCGTCGATGCGGTCAAGCACATCGCCACCGATGATGTGGCCGCCATCAAGGACAAGCTCGCTGAGAAGTCCGGCCGCAACGCCGACGATATCTTCTTCGAACAGGAGGTCATCGGCAATTCGTCCGAAGCGGCGGCGATTCAGCCGAGCAACTATCTGGCGAACGGCAAGGTGTCCGAATTCAACTTCACCAACCACCTGTCGGTCGCCTTCGCCGGCGACATCACCGACGAATCCAAGGGTCTCTCGAAGGTCGGCGGTGACGGTTGGGTGAGTTCCGACAAGGCCGCCGTGTGGGTGACCAACTGGGATACTGAGCGCGGCTCGGCCATCACCTACAAGAAGGGCTCGAAGTACCTGCTTGCGAACGCGTTCATGCTCGCGTACAACTACGGCCAGCCGCACATCTATTCCGGCTACTACTTCGACAACTCCGACGACGGCGCTCCCGGCGCCACCGAAACCTCCGTGCCCGACATGGAGTGCCCGACCGACGGCTCGATGACCTCCGGCACCTGGCAGTGCGCTGAACGTTGGACCGCGATCCGCGGCATGATCGGCTTCCACAACGCGGTCAACGGCACCGACGTCACCAACTGGAAGGCGTACGACACCAACGTGCTCGGCTTCGGTCGCGGCGACGTCGGCTACCTCGCGCTCAACAACAGCGCCGACGACTCCAAGCAGACGTTCCAGACGTCACTGCCCGCCGGCGAATACTGCAACGTGTACGCCACCGGCGACTGCTCTGCAACTGTGACCGTGAAGGACGACGGCACGTTCGACGCGACGCTCGCGAAGAACTCCGCCATCGCGATCTACGCGGGCGCGACCAAGGATTCCTGGACCGGCACGACCAAGTCCGATCCGTCCGATCCGGACCTGTCCGTCAACGACGAGACCAAGAAGGCCACGGCCGACACGAGCCGCACCATCTACTACAAGCTGCCCGACGGCTGGAAGCAGGCGTACCTCCACTACGGTATCGACGGCTGGGCCGAGCAGGGCCACGAGCTGATGGCCGACGCCGGCAACGGCTGGGTCAAGTTCACGGTCGATCCGAAGGGCAAGTCCTTCGAATACGTATTCACCGACGGCGGCGACAACTGGGACAACCCGAATGGCGGCGGCAACTACACCGCGCAGGGCCACTGGACGGCGGTCGCCGACCACGAGGCCAGCGCCGGCGTGCCCTCCGACGTGCAGTCGTACCAGCCCAAGACCAAGGTGATCGTGCACTACAAGCCCGCCGAAGGCGACGCCGTCGCCGATCGCGGCGTGTACATGTGGGGCACCGACAAGAACGGCGCCACCCTGAACGGCGCGTGGCACGCCTTCACCGGCGAGGACTCCTACGGCAAGGTGTTCGAGACCACCATCGATGGTGCGTACGACGCCGCCAAGATCGGTGTGATCGTCACCACCGAAGGCTGGGACAAGGTCGGCAGCGACCGTACCATCGACGGTTCCACCGGCACCGCCGAAATCTGGGTCGACGGCGCCAATCCGGACGAAACGCTCACCGAAGCCCCCGACGGCTACAAGAAGGCCGCCAACCAGATCGACGTGACCATCCACTACCACCGCCTCGCCGACGACTACACCAGTGAAGACGGCATGAAGGCATGGGACATCTGGGGCTGGGCCGACGGCGTCAACGGTGCTGCCTACCCGTTCACCGAGCACGACGACTACGGCCTGATCGCCAAGTACACGCTCAAGGGCAGCGGCATGAGCACTCCGCAGTTCATCGTGCGCTACGGCGGCGACAGCTGGGAAGCCAAGGATCCGAACGACGAGAACCGCACGATCCCGCAGTCCGCCATCACCGTGAACGCCGACGGCACCGCATCCGCCGAAATCTGGCTGGTGCAGGGCGACACGACGATCTACACCAACGGCACGCTCTACGACGCCAAGGGCACGATCGTCTCCGCCGAAATGACCGACTTCAACACCATCACGGTCAAGCTCAACAAGGCGCTCGCCATCGACAAGCCGGCCGACGCGGTGTCGGTCGAGGGTGTGAAGATCAAGGACGTGAAGGCTAGCGGGAACACCGTGACCATTACCACAGCCGACGATCTTGACGTGACCAAGGCCTACAAGGTGACGATCGAGGACTACGGCACGCAGAACGTGTCGCTCGGCGCCGTCGTGCGCTCCGACGCGTTCGACAAGAAGTACGCCTACGACGGCGATGATCTTGGCGTGACCTACAAGGCCGAGAAGTCCATGTTCAAGCTGTGGGCGCCGACCGCCACCAAGGTGACGCTGCGCCTGTACGCCAACTCCACCGATCCGAAGGCAGCGCAGACCGACGCCGTGACGCTGGAGAAGTCCGGCAAGAAGGGCGTGTGGACGTTCGCCGTGGACAAGGATCTCAAGGATTACGCCTACGACTACGAGCTGACCTTCGCCGACGGCACGGTCAACACGTCCGCCGACCCGTACGCGACCGCCGCCGTGGCCAACGGCGAGCGATCCGTCGTGCTCTCCGACAAGGAGAAGGGCAGCGCCGGCAAGCGTATGGAGTCGTTCAGCAAGCCGACCAATGCCATCATCACCGAGGCCAGCGTGCGTGACTTGACCATCGACCCCAGTTCGGGCGTCGATGAAGACAATCGCGGCAAGTTCCTTGGCATGGTGCAGGAAGGTACTACGGTCAACGGCGTGGAGGGCGCGGCGTCTACTGGCGTCGACTACCTCAAGTCGCTCGGCGTCACCCATGTGCAGATTATGCCTTCCTATGATTTCGGTTCCGTGGACGAGACCGGCGATCTGAGCTACGGCGCGCAGTACAACTGGGGCTACGATCCGGAGAACTACAACGTGCCGGAAGGCTCGTACTCCTCCGACCCGAGTGACCCGAGCGCTCGCGTCAAGGAAATGAAGCAGATGGTCTCCGGGCTGCACAAGAACGGCCTGTACGTGGTGATGGATGTGGTCTACAACCACGTCTACAACGCCTCCGAACACGCCTTCAACAAGACCGTGCCTGGCTACTACTTCCGCTACGACGCCAATGGCAACCTGACCAACGGCTCCGGCTGCGGCAACGACGTGGCTTCCGAGCGTGCGATGGCCCGTAAGTACATCGTCGATTCCGTGAAGTACTGGGCGACCGAGTACAACGTGGACGGCTTCCGCTTCGACCTCATGGGTCTGATTGACCAGACCACCATGAATCAGGTGCGTGCGGCGCTTGACGAGATCGATCCGTCGATTCTCGTCATCGGCGAAGGTTGGGATATGACTGACGCCATTGGCAACCAGGAAACCACGCAGCCCAATGCCTCCAAGGTCAAGGGCGTGGCGTTCTTCAACGACTCCCTGCGCGACGCGATCAAGGGCAGTGTGTTCTCCGACGAGGACACCGGCTTCATCACCGGCAAGGCCGGCAAGGAGAACCTCATCGCCACCAACGTGCTCGGCTGCAACAACGCGCGCGAGGGCATCGATGAGAACGGCCACTGCAACAACGGCACCGCCGACACGAACTACGGCGGCGCGGATCAGGTGGTGCAGTACGTCGAGATTCACGACAATCTGACCTTGTACGACAAGCTGGTCAAGAGCGCGCCTGCGGATTCCGAGGAGACTCGACTCGCTCGCGCCAAGCTCGCGGACTCGCTGATTCTGCTCTCGCAGGGCATCACCGATATGCAGTTCGGCCAGGAGTTCCTGCGCACCAAGGGCGGCAATGGCAACAGCTACAACGCCGGCGACACGGTGAACGCCATCGACTGGAACCGCACGGTCGGGCAGGCGGATTCCGTGAACTATGTGAAGGGCCTGATTGCCCTGCGCAAGTCCATCGGCGCGCTGCATCTGAGCAGCTACGATGACATCGCCAAGAACATGACGGTGCTGCAGCAGTCCGATGGCGTGGTGGCCTACCAGCTGAAGGACGGCAGCGACACGTATGTGGTGGTGTTCAACGCCAACGAATCGGCCGCAACGGTCGAGGCCGTGCCGGCTGGCAAGTACACCGTGCTGGCCGCCGATGGCAAGGTGACGGAGACGCAGGATAAGAATGCTGCAACCACCGTGGGCGCTGACGGCTACCAGGCCGGAGTGCTCGCCGCTGCCGTGCTCAAGGCCGGCGCCGACGATGATTCGACCAAGCCCGATGGCGGCAAGGACGATGACGCCGCCAAGCCGGACGATGGCAAGAACGATTCCTCCAAGCCGGGCAACAACGACGGCAAGGACGATAACCAGTCGGGCGGCACCGCCACCCCGGGTACTCCGGGCGATAGTGGCAACGGCAATGGTCAGACCGGTGACGGCAACGCCTCTAACGGCGCATCCGACACCGCGGCCGGCCAATCCCAGCAGTTCGGCGCTGCCGCTCTGCCCAACACCGGCGTAGCCCTGTCCGTCATGGCGGTCGCCGTATTGGTGATGACCGCTGCCGGCATGCTGTTGCAGCGGTTCTCCAAGGGCGGCAATGTCGTCAACAGTAAGGAGGGCTTCGAACAGTAGTCCACACCGCGTCAGTTGCTGAGTGGCCCCCGCTGGCGGGGGCTGTCAGCGAAGCTGACTGGGGGTGGCTCAGAGCCGCTCCAAAAAACCTGAGCCTACATCGCTCAACTTTTGTGATGAATTTGGGAATAGAACTTGCCAAACAGAAGTTGAGTGATGTAGGCTCAAGTTTTGGAAGGCCCAAGAACCAACCAAGGAACTTGAGCAAAGAACGTAAGAACAAACGAGTAATTAAGGAGCACACATTATGGCACGTGCAGTTGGTATCGATCTGGGAACCACGAATTCCTGCATCGCAACTCTTGAAGGTGGCGAGCCCACCGTTATCGTCAACGCTGAAGGCGCGCGCACCACGCCGTCTGTGGTGGCCTTCTCCAAGTCCGGCGAGATCCTCGTCGGCGAAGTGGCCAAGCGTCAGGCCGTGACCAACGTTGACCGCACTATTTCTTCCGTCAAGCGCCACATGGGCTCCGACTGGACTGTCGACATCGACGGCAAGAAGTGGACCCCGCAGGAGATTTCCGCGCAGATCCTGATGAAGCTGAAGAGGGATGCTGAGGCCTACCTCGGCGAGCCCGTCACCGACGCCGTCATCACCTGCCCGGCATACTTCAACGATGCCCAGCGTCAGGCCACCAAGGACGCCGGCAAGATCGCCGGCCTGAACGTCCTGCGTATCATCAACGAGCCGACCGCAGCCGCTCTGGCCTACGGCCTTGAGAAGGGCAAGGAAGACGAGCGCATCCTGGTCTTCGACCTCGGCGGCGGCACCTTCGATGTCTCCCTGCTGGAGATTGGCAAGGATGACGACGGCTTCTCCACCATTCAGGTTCAGGCCACCAACGGCGACAACCACCTCGGTGGCGATGACTGGGATCAGAAGATCATCGATTGGCTGGTTGCCGAAGTCAAGAACAAGTACGGCGTCGACCTGTCCAAGGACAAGATTGCGCTGCAGCGTCTGAAGGAAGCCGCTGAGCAGGCGAAGAAGGAGCTCTCCTCCTCCACCTCCACCAGCATTTCCATGCAGTACCTGGCCATGACTCCTGACGGCACCCCGGTGCACCTGGATGAGACTCTGACCCGTGCGCACTTCGAGGAAACGACCTCCGACCTGCTGGGTCGCTGCCGCACGCCGTTCAACAACGTGCTGCACGACGCCGGCATCTCCGTGAGCGACATCGACCACGTGGTGCTCGTCGGTGGTTCCACTCGTATGCCCGCCGTCAAGGAACTCGTCAAGGAGCTCACCGGTGGTAAGGAAGCGAACCAGTCCGTGAACCCGGATGAGGTTGTGGCTGTCGGTGCCGCCGTGCAGTCCGGCGTCATCAAGGGCGACCGTAAGGACGTCCTGCTTATCGACGTGACCCCGCTGTCCCTCGGTATCGAGACCAAGGGTGGCATCATGACCAAGCTCATCGATCGCAACACCGCCATCCCGACCAAGCGCTCCGAGGTCTTCTCCACCGCTGAAGACAACCAGCCGTCCGTGCTGATCCAGGTCTACCAGGGTGAGCGTGAGTTCGCTCGCGACAACAAGCCGCTGGGCACCTTCGAGCTGACCGGCATCGCTCCGGCTCCGCGTGGCGTCCCGCAGATCGAGGTCACCTTCGACATCGACGCCAACGGCATCGTGCACGTGTCCGCTAAGGACAAGGGCACCGGCAAGGAGCAGTCCATGACCATCACCGGTGGTTCCGGCCTGCCGAAGGACGAGATCGACCGCATGGTCAAGGAAGCCGAGGCTCATGAGGCTGAGGACAAGAAGCGCAAGGAAGACGCCGAGACCCGCAACCAGGCCGAGGCCTTCGCCTACTCCACCGAGAAGCTCGTCAACGACAACAAGGACAAGCTCTCCGACGACATCGTCAAGGAAGTCACCGACAAGGTCAACGCTCTGAAGGAAGCCCTGAAGGGCGACGACACCGAGAAGGTCAAGACCGCTCAGACCGAGCTGATGACCGCCGCCCAGAAGATCGGCCAGGTCCTCTACGCCCAGCAGGGTGCCGAGGGTGCTGCCGCCGGTGCGGCTGGCGCTGACGGTGCCGGCGCTTCCGCTGGCTCCGCCTCCGGTTCCGACGATGACACCGTCGAGGCCGAGGTCGTGGACGACGATGACGACAAGGACAACAAGTGATGTCCGAGTTCAACAAGGACGACTACCTGAACGACCTGCCGGATCCCGACCAGGCCGCTCAGGCCTCTTCAGAGGCTGACGCCTCCGCCGAGTCCGGCTCTGCGCAGGATTCGGCTGCCCAGGCTCCTTCCAATGAAGGAGCCGACGCGGCTCCTGCCGCAGCTGAGGGAGAGAAGTCGGATGCCGGAGAGAAGACTGGCGAAGGCCAGTCCGATTCCGCAGACACCCTCACTCCCCTCGGCAAGGCCAAGAAGGAAGCTGCAGACTACCTCGAAGCCCTGCAGCGCGAGCGTGCGGAGTTCATCAACTACCGCAATCGCACGCAGAAGGAGCAGGAGCGCTTCCGCCAGCACGGCATCATCGACGTGCTGACCGCGCTGCTGCCCGCCCTTGACGACATCGACCGCATCCGCGAACACAGCGAGATGGACGACTCGTTCAAGGCCGTCGCCACCAAGATCGACAAGGCCTTCGAGAAGTTCGGCGTCGAGAAGTTCGGCGAAAAGGGCGAGGACTTCGACCCCACCAAGCATGACGCGATCCTGCACAAGCCGGACGCGAATGCCGAAAAGGAAACGGTTAACACCGTGGTTGAGGCCGGCTACCGCATCGGCGACCGTGTGATTCGCGCCGCCCGAGTAGTAGTAGCCTCCCCACAAAACTGACGGCCAGCTCGCTGCAATGAGTTGACAGTGCCTTAGCTCCCTCTGATGAGGGAGCTGTCAGCGAAGCTGACTGAGGGAGAGAAGCCGGCCGCAGGCTGCGGAAGACAGAGGGCCACATTCTTGATGCCCATAGTCTCCGCTATCTCTCCCTCCGTCATCGCTGCGCGATGCCACCTCCCTCATCAGAGGGAGGTGCAATTACATAAAGACTTTTCTAGAAAGGAGACATGAATGGCTGAAAACGAATGGCTCAGCAAAGACTTCTACAAAGTCCTTGGTGTCTCCAAGGACGCTTCGGACGACGACATCAAGAAGGCGTACCGCAAGCTCGCCCGCAAATACCATCCTGACGTCAACAAGACCAAGGAAGCCGAGGAGAAGTTCAAGGACATCTCCGAAGCCTATGACGTGCTGAGCAAGAAGGAAGATCGCCAGAAGTACGACGCGATTCGTCAGTTCGGCATGGGCGGTGCCCGCTTCGCCGGCGGTTCCGGCGGCTTCGATGCTTCCGGTTTCTCCGACATCTTTGGTTCCATGTTCGGCCAGGGTGCCGGCGGCAATGGCTCGCGCATCCGCTTCTCCACTTCGGGCGGCGGCCCCAACAACATCAACGACATCTTCTCGATGTTCGGTGGCGCTGCAGGTCAGGGCGGCCAGTCGTATGGCGGCTACGGCCAATCGCCGTACGGCAATGCCGGCGGCTATGGCTATGAGGAGGCCCCACGCCCCGAAAACGGCGAGGACCGCAACTCCAAGATCAGCCTGACCCTGCGTCAGGCGGTCAAGGGCGCTACCGTGTCCCTGTCCGTGGACGGCAAGAAGTTCAAGGCCCACGTGCCTGCGGGCGTCAAGGACGGACAGAAAATCAAGCTGGCCGGCAAGGGCAAGCCGGGCATCAACGGCGGCAAGGCCGGTGACCTGTACCTGCACGTCACCGTCAAGCCCGATGCCACATTCTCGATGCGCGGCCATGATATCGTCATGGACCTGCCCGTAACTGTGGGCCAGGCCGTGGCCGGTGGCAAGGTCGAGGCCAAGGATATCGACGGCAATCCCGTCACCTTCAAGGTGCCGGCGGGCTCCAGCTCCGGCGCGGAAGTCAAGCTCGCGGGACTTGGCGTCCAGCGCAGCAACCAGCCGGACGACCTGATCGGCCGTGTGCAGATCATGGTCCCCGCCAAGCCGGGGCTGGCCGTCAAGCACGCCGCCAAAGAATTCGACGAAAAAGCCGGCGACTATCTCAGCCTGTAATCAGGAGGTGAACAATGGCGCGGTTAGCCAACCAGATGAAGCAGTTGTACGCGATGTGCGCAACCGCGCTCGTGATGGGCAGGGCCGATCTCGACGGAGCCGATGACGTCGGCTTCGACATCGAACTGCCCATCTTCACCGTCGGCCAGACCGCCGAGTTGGCCAACATTCACCCCCAGACCCTTCGTCAGTACGACCGCCTCGGTTTGGTTCGTCCGCAGCGCACGGATGGCGGCGCTCGCCGCTATTGCCTGCGTGACATTGCCCGCCTGACTCGCGCTCAGCGCCTGAGCCAGGACGAAGGCATCAATCTTTCCGGCATCGCACGCATTTTGGTCCTCGAAGAAGAGAATCGCCAACTGCGCCGCGAAGTCAAACGCATGCAAACCGGCGACCAGGAGAGCGTTTTCGCCGCAGGCCGCGACGGCAATATCGTGGAGGTACAACGCTCCAACCGCGCTCGCCTCTGGCGCAACGCCATCCGCCGCGAAACCCGCGAACTGCCCGGCCGCGATACCGCTGCCGACACCACGCGCGAATCCGACTCCACCCCCGCCGACTCCAAGTCCATGGTCCTGTGGGGTTGGTGAGTCCGTCAACGTGATGATTGTTGTGTAGGGCGTTTTGGCGGAACCCATCCTGTGTCGATGGTAATATCTAGGACGATACCGCAAAGGCGCAAGGGAAAAATATGCGTATTTTTAATCAGCCGTTTGATGGATCTCTTGGAGATCGTCTGATAAATTTTCTTGATAGCTCTGACTATAAGCTTGTCAATATTATTGTTGCGTTCGCAAAGAATAGTGGTGTACTACGAATCAAGGATGCCCTTGACCGTTTTAGAAAACGTGGTGGAACAGTCAATATTTTTGTTGGGGTTGATCTTGGGGGAACATCTTATGAAGCGCTTTCCTCACTGTTTCTTCATGTTGATTCACTGTATGTTGTGCATTCGGAACGTGCACAAACATTCCACACAAAAATTTATGATTTTGTGGGAGACGAAGAAGCTCTTATTATTGTCGGCTCTCACAATCTGACTAGTGGAGGGTTGTGGACTAATTTCGAGAGCTCCGTTTTCCTCCCAGTTAGCTGGCAGTCATCGAATGATTCCGATCTTCAACGTGAAGTCGAGAACTATATCAAGCAGCTAGTTTCCCTTGGGCAATCTGTAATGAAAATATCGTCTCAAAATGATATTGATGGATTGTTGGATGGGAAGTACGTTCTTAAGGAAATAACGGCTAGGATCTGTCGCATCAATGGCGAAGTAAATGCCCAGAAACCTCAAAAGTTGTTTGGCAATGGTGTGCATGCTTCGTTACCGCGGCTTAATTCGACTAGTAAGAGCAAGGTCGCTGATCCATCCCAAATCGCTTCTGGCCGGACAGAAGCGGATTCTCGGCTCATTGCCCATGGAGAAGTGACTGATGCCTCTCAAGGCCCGGACTCTCTTCGAGGAAGGTCCGATGATCCTACGATTTGGTTCGAGTCGAGAGCTATGACTGGTGGGTCAAGAAACATTCTGGATTTGTCGATGAAATCGCTTGTTGAGCATGGCGATCCGTTAGGTACTCCATATGAACATATTGAAGAAGAATATATGAAGGGAGGTGTTGAATTCTTCGGAGTTGACCCGCAAAACACGGCGACAGAGAAAGAAGTCATCCTTAATTTCGATGGAATAGATTACCAAGGCAATACCATTAAGTACCCGCAAGGTAGCAAGGCCAATGGAACGTGGCGGCTTCAGATTAAAGGCATTGATAGTAGTAATCGCAAAATCACAGACGCATTCAAGGCCAAGAACGAAGATAATACTCAGAGAGAGTATCTACAGAATAAGATTATCGCTTTCACAAAGGTTAGCGATGGATATTATTTCTTGTCGGTATTTCCCGAAGAAGATCTGGAGGTGTTTGAACAAGCATCGTGGCTATGGGGGTACAACGGTGCCACAGACCAATCAAAACGCATGGGACTGCTCAAAAACGACTAAGCCATTCTTGATGTTTGCCGACGCGAACGCCACTGATGCCGCCTTTGGCTCCACCGAATACCAGTTGAGCAGAATCATCTGATAAAGCCATGCTCTCAGAGACTAATAGAGGTGCTCGGTGCGTTTGCCGAAATCGCGTAATGAAGTTGTTGACATCAAAGCCGAAGGCGTAGCCAGTAGTCCCTCGATATGGGGGATCCATATATACGATGGCATTGGCTGGAATGTGACTATTGAGTATTGTTTCGATATCGTCGTGAATACAGTTCACTCCTTGCATATGGTTGGCTAGTACGGTTATACGCCTTTTAAGTTCGGCTGGTGATGGTTGCATTGGATTGGCGGGACTCCGTCTGACGCTAGTCGGTGTTGGTTCCCAGTAATCGCGGAAAAATGCGTTTTCCCAGTGAGCTCCATTGGCCCATATTTGTTTACCGCCGAACGAGCATGCTTGAAGTATGGGATAGAGTTCTGCCTCATTGTGAATAGGCTCGGCGGATAACGCTGTCATATACGCTTTGACGAGACGTTTATTGGTCGGTATTCCGCTTAGTAATTCATCAAAAACATTCATGTCGAATGCGCCGGAGCCGATGGCTTGCCAAAACACTCCCCAAGAACTTTTATCTAGCATGGTGATTTTGGAGGCTGCAATTCCGCGATTGACTAATTCAATGGATATGGCACCAGAGCCGCAGCACAAATCGTAATAGTGCGCATCTTTTCCTGAAGCTTGCGAGATTAAAATGTCTACTATCTGTTTGGCGATGCGTTGTTTGCCCCCCTGATACGCACATAGAACGCGGAGCTTAGAGTTTGTGCTCAAGAGTTCCTCCTGCGAATCAGTATGCGTGCGTACGCGCGCTTGCCGTTAATAATTCCTACTCCGCCTCTGTCTTCAGGATGCGGTTTGTATCCCACTTCGGCGAGAGTTGCTGGATCCGAATTCGTCCGTGCGTTGCCGTTAGCCAACATAATGATTTCAAATTGACTTGGGCAATATTTGTCTAGAAAAGTGATGGGCACTCCCATGATGCCGTTGTAATTAACGGGTATTCGGGAGGTGCGGTTGACCTCGATTGCATCATAGTTTTCATAACGCGGGTAGTTTGTTGGGATATACACGTCTGTTAAGTCCAGTGGTTTGTGCCTTCGACCGTTATCCATGTTGGTGAACCAACGCACCCCTTTAACTCGGATAAAGCGTTGCCCGCCATCATCTATACCGCAGCCGGAAGCATTGAGCGGGTAATTATCAGGCACGGTAAATTTCCTGTCCCCTGAATGGATAGACTCTCCATACCATACTTTATCGTTGCGGAACAGCGGAAACACTTCTTTGCAAGTAGAGGCATTCATGTTCCCCAAAATGATGTATTTTTTATTGTGCTCTTCGAGCTGGCTTATATATTCGCGAAACAGGCTAAAGGGCGGGTTTGTTGCTACGATATCAGCCTCGTCAAGCAGAGCTACGCACTCATCTGAACGAAAATCACCATCTTCGTTCAGGCGAGTTAATGTATTGCCTGGTAATGCAAAAATAGATTTAAAATTGAGCGCATTATTTGGTGTGGAGAATAAATCGTGAGGCGTTGTGGTGACAACTGCCTTGTAGGCTCCGGATGTATTTTTTAATGGATATTCTTTCCCTGTCAATGATGATTCTGCATAGCAGGTAGAAATCAACTTGGAGAGACCAAGTTCCTTGAAATGGATGACAAAATAACGGAAAAAAGCTGATTCAAACGGATCGTCACAATTGCAGAGCACGGTTTTCCTGCGGAAATCATCCGGGTAGTTGTTCATTTCCTTGGCCACGTCATCATATTGCGTATAGAACTCGTCCCTTTTAGCGACGAAGGCATGATTGAGAGTGATGTTTCCGCTCCTAGAAGCTCCTGCCGTAGGTTCGACTTTCATGTCAAATGGCATTCCGCCAGCACGTATCGCGGCTCTAAGAAATGCGTTTATTGCAGTGGACATGCCTATGCCAAGCTCGTCAAACACCTCAGTGGCTTGTTTCTTTACCTCTGGGTCGATACGTATTGTCGTGGTAGGAATTGAAGCCATAAATAATCCTCTATCTACTAAGTGTGCTACAATGTAGCACACTTAGTAGATGAGTTATATGACGACATAATAATTCAGTCGCTATCATGTGCGGCTGTCTGGCCGACTTGGTGCAATGGATGCAGCATAGAACGAGTTCGCGAGATGCTCGCGAAACACTCACGTACGGAGGTAACCATGCTGCTCAAGGCCGTGTTCTGGGATTTGGACGGTACTCTCATCGATTCTGAGCCGCTCTGGCATGACGGTGAGATTGAGATCGCGCACAACAATGGCGGCGAGTGGAACGAGGACCTCGGTTGGGAGTGCTCCGGCACTCCGGTGCCACACGTGGCAGAGGTTATGATTGCGCATGGCTGCACATTGAGCGTTCCCGAAATCGACAAGCAGCTCAAGGATTATGTGTTCAAGGCGGAGGTCGAACGTCTGCCGTGGATTCCTGGTGTGCAAGACGTGCTGCGTTCGCTCAAGGAAGCCGACATCCCATCCATGCTGGTCACTACTTCGCCGCGCCGTATGGCGGAGAACATCATGAAGCAGGCTGATGGATTGCTTGCCGGCTACGCCTGCGGCGATGATCCGTACGAGCACAAGCCGAGCCCTGCCCCATATCTGGCCGCGGCTGAGAGACTCGGCATCGCGCCTGAAGACATGATCAAGTGCGTGGTAATGGAAGATTCCTCATCCGGTCTGCGCTCCGGCGCCGCCTCGGGGGCCACACTGATTGCGCAGACTGGCTGGATTCGCACCGACACTTCCGGCCTTGGCCAGTTTGCCTCCATCGACTCGTATGAGGGCATCGATGCGGCCGCGCTGGACGCCTTTGTGCGGCAGCGTTTGGGGGAGTAGAAATTTCGTTTGTATTGCGGAGTTTGTGTGGGAAACCCCAGTCGACCTGATGTTATAGGCCGGCTGGTAGGGTATTTGACGGTTTGCATATAACTGTCTGGTTCATTGGGCTGGCAGCTCAATACAAGATTTAGGACTCATAGGAAACACATGGGCTTCGTTAATTTCATCCTCGAACTGCTGAAGAATCCGCGTGCCGCGATTGCCGGTTGGATTGCCATGGGCGTGGCGCCGACCCTCGGATTCATCTTCCTCATCATATTCATCGAAACGGGCGTGGTGTTCTTCCCGTTCCTGCCCGGTGATTCGCTGTTGTTCGCGGCCGGCGTGTTCGCAGCCCCGGATGCTGCGACCGGCAAGGCCGCGCTGCCGCTGTTCTGGTTGCTGCCGGTGGTTTGGTGCGCGCCGATTACCGGCGACCAGTGCAACTACTTCATCGGTCATTTCTTTGGCCGCCGTATTATCCAATCCGGCAAGGTGAAGGCGCTGACTCCTGAGCGACTGGCCAAAACCGAGGGCATGATTGAAAAGTGGGGCCCGCTGGCTGTGTTCCTGGGCCGCTTCTTCCCGTTCATTCGTACGTTCATGCCGTTCATTTCCGGTATTTCCGGTATGCGTTGGAGCCGTTTCACGCCGTTCTCAGTGCTCGGCGGCCTGTGCTGGTCCACGTTGTTCACGCTGCTGGGCTACTTCTTCGGCAACATTCCGGCCGTGCAGGATCACTTCGAACTAGTGATCGTGCTGATTCTGCTGGTTTCGCTCGCCCCGACCATCATCGGTCTGCTCAAGGCCAAGTTCGGCAAGAAGAAGCCGGCCAAGGTGACCGATGCTCAGTTGGACGTCATGGAAGACGGCATCAAGAACCTCGATAAGTAAGCAAGAAATGTAGATTACCGCATAAGGAATCGTCGTGAAAATGAAGGCCCTGACTGTGCATATGAGGTCAGGGCCTTTTCTGCATGAGATGGGCGTGAAACAGCAGCGTGGTTATCCACATTTGTCGTGGACGACATGCCGGGGTGTGGATAACTCGGCAAGCTAGAACCACAATGGTCGATTCGTGTTGAGCATTGAACTCGGACACGTTTCAATCGGCTTATGAATAGCAACACCACACCCCGCGTGGCGCGTAGGATTACCTCGCCAGCGGTAGCACCTCCGGGCATTCCGCTGCCCACGGACGATACGCCGATTCCAGCGCATCGCTACTACACTCCGCCGCCCAGGCCGTTGGCCTCATGCGAACGGCAGAGATCGGGCGAGGCTCCGGCACTCGCCCTAAGTATAGACACCAGCTTCCATAACATTGTGACGATGACGTCAGGTCATGGAGGCGTGGGGTTGAGTGTCATGGCTTCCATGCTTGCATGGACATTGGCGAGACGTGAACACAGCTGCGCTCTCATAGACGCTGACTTCGTGGCCGGATGCCTTGACCTGCTGCTCGGTGTAGAACGAGAGCCGGGCTTGCGATTCAGCCAAGTCGACGCGCCCCTCGGCCGTATCGAGGGTGAGGCGATGAACCATGAGCTGATGACGTGGGAGGGCGTGCGAGTACTTCCCTATGACCCTTGGAGCGCGCGCCAGCCTGACTGGTGGGAAGTCCAAGCGGCTATTCGGGCTTTGGCGGAAGCGAACGATGTTGTCATCGTAGATGCCGGGCAGGGTGGACTCATTGAGACCGTGCCCGATCTGCGTGGCGGCGTGCAGGTGATTGCCGCGGAATTGTCGGTGATGGGGTTGGCCAGAGCCAAATCGCACCGGTCCAGATTGGATTCATGGGGCTGTGAAGCGCCACATATCGTCGGTGTGGAACCACGTGGCGCTCCACGTGGGAGAGGCCACGTGGGTATTGGTGAGGCGCAGGACTATTTGGCTGCCACAGTATTGGGTCCTGTCAAGCCGAGTGTCAATCTGTGCGGAGACGTACTGGAAGGCCTCGGCATCAGATCGGTGACCAAAGGCAGCCGCAAAGCCGTGAGCTTGCTTGCCGATCTTGTTGAGCAGGCCATTCGCCCGGTTTCGGGAGCTTCTCGCAAGGACCGGTGATGCGGTATGGCTGCCGTAATCACTCGGGCTGATGAGCCCGGCGCAGTGCCCAGAACTGTGTTCTTCGGTCTATTGAATGATGTGGCATCCGACCCGCAGGTTACCGATCTGGCGGTGACCTGTGATGGCCGCGTTTGGGCGGACCGCGGTAACGGCATGCGAGAAACAGTATTGCGTGTGCCGTTTCGCTCGCCGCAAGTAGTTCGAGAATACGCCGTCCAACTGTGCGCGCAGCTTGGGCGCAGGCTGGATGATGCCTGCCCGATAGCGGACGCCGCCAGTCCAGACGGCATCCGCGTGCATGCGGTGATTGCCCCATTGGTGCCACAAGGTGCCGCAATCTCCATACGGTTCCCTGACAGAACCATGGCATCGCTGCAACACCTGAGCCAATTAGGCGTATTCCCGGCTGCTTGGCTGCCGATGTTCGTGGGATTGGTGCGCAAACATGCCACAGTGCTGATTACCGGCGGAACAGGCGTGGGCAAGACCACCTTGCTCAAGGCGCTGCTGGCGCAATGCGACGTGAACGAGCGTATCGTCACCGTAGAGGGAGTTCGTGAACTGGGAGAACTGGGGCGTGGCGATCATGTGTCGTTGGTAACGCGCGAGGCGAATGTGGAGGGCGTCGGAGCCATAAGTCTGACGGACTTGGTCAAAGCGACGTTGCGAATGCGCCCCGACCGCGTGGTGCTGGGCGAATGCCGTGGCGCGGAAATCGTCGACCTATTGCGCGCGTTCAATTCTGGTCATCACGGTGGCATGACCACCGTGCATGCGGACGGCGTGAACCGAGTACCGTCCAGGCTGATTTCGCTTGGATTACTCGCCGGGATCAGTCCACAGGCGTTGGCCATGCTGGCGGCAGGCGCTTTCGACGTGGTGGTGCATTTGGAGCGAGTGAACGGACAGCGGCGTATCACGCAGATCGGCGAACTGCGCGTAGCACATGGTGGACTGGCAGGAACACCGCTGGCGGTATGGAATGGCTGCCATCCTCCTCGGTATGCCGCCGAATGGGGGCACTTCATTGAACGATGGGGCATCGTTCCCGGGCCGAGTGGCGGTGGGTGATGATGTGGTGTGCTGTTCTGGTGGCGCTCGCCGTGCTGATATGGCCGGGGAACAAGTCCGGGAGGCTGTACCGGCTGGCTTACCGCGGGCGCGCGGTCGATTCCGCAGCCATAAACGAACCTCGATATGCCGACTCACCTCGCGTGGGCGTTGCGCAGGTGATTACGTCCGCTATCGCACGATTGCGAGGTGGCGGCACATTGGTTGAAGCATTCGAGGAACAATCCAGCAGACGCTTCGCCACTCACCACATTACTGTGGAACGACTCATAACGGTGTTTGAACAGCGCCGGCTGCCCGACGAATCACCAGCACAGGTACTCGAGGCTGCGCGAGAGGTCAATGCCGCAGCGGTTTTGAGCGATGAGCTCGGTTGCCAAGCGGTGCCATGTCTGGAAGCGGTATTGACTGCTTACCGGCAGATGAGGCTGATGCAGAACCTGCGATCGCAAGCATGTGCCGTTCCTAAAGCCACTGTGGGGCTGCTGAGCGCGCTTCCGGCCGTCACTGTGGCATTGGGCGAGTTTCTGGGAGCTAGACCATTGGCGTTCTTGATTGGATCGCCGCGCGGTGTGGTCTGCTTGATATTAGGGGGATGTTGTTATGCCGCCGGCTTGGCATGGATGCGGGCATTGTTGAAAGGCAGCGGATTATGAGTACGGTGTGGGTACACGCCGCGGCAGGCTGTGCGGCGATCGCTAGTTGGCTGTATAAGGCTCCGTCTCGTCATGACAGCCGCTTGCCGGGCGAGGAGCCGGCCGTAGCGCATGATTGCGGGTCGTCATGGACCATACTCATATTGCGTATGTTGCAGGTGTCCTTGTGTCAGGGCTCCTCGATTCCCCGGGCGCTTGACATGGTGGGCAAAGCCGTCGGCGGCGACTGCGGCGCTCGCACGAGCGAGGTCGGGAGCTCCCTGACCAGAGGGGTTCCTTGGGCTGATGCGTGGCATGCCGCTATGGCTGTTCAGCATGAGGGTGCGCCAGCTGATAGTCCATCCAAGGGAAATACGAATACCACGCAACGAGATCTTGGCCTGCTGCAATCGGCTTTGGAATCGTCATGGACGCATGGCGATATGCCTGGCGTGCGCCTCGAATCCGCCATTGAACAGCTGGACCGTGACGAGCGTGCTGCCATCGAACGGAATGCCGCGAAGCTGTCGGTAAAGCTACTGATGCCTACAGGGCTATGTTTTCTGCCGGCATTCGTGCTGGTAGGAGTCATTCCGGCGATTGCGTCCTTCATGATGTGAATATAGGCGTGAACTGAGTGCGCTTAGGTTGAATTTTGTTGTATTGCTCAGTATTGCACTTGGCTGCGTTTGGTTATCCACATTGGTGGTGGACGACACGTCGGGGTGTGGATAACTCGGCAAGCTAGAACCACATACCCCGTTTTTCCTGGTGCATGAAGCGTTGATAGTCCACAGTGGTATGCACCCCGCGTCAACCCGGCGCGGGGGCCAACCACTCACACACACGCATGGGGAAGGTGCGAAGCCACTGCGCAGCTTCCCCTCCTTACCGAAAGGAACGCCAATGAATACCCCTATCCCCGTCATCGTCGACGGGCAGGCCGGCATCTTTGCGCACAGCAAGGCTCGTGTGGCCACGCTGAACGCCAAGGCGAAAGAACGGCTATGCCTCATGGACGCACGTATCCGCACCCTCATGGCTGAGCCCGAAGAAGGCGCGGCCACTGCGGAATACGCAGTCGTACTCGTTGCGGCTACAGGCTTTGCGGCGGTGCTGGTCGCCATCCTGAAGTCGGATGCCATCAAGACGTTGCTGACCAACATCATCAAACAGGCTCTGAAAGTCGGGTGACAGCCATGAAGACCATGACATGCCGGTGGCGGCTCGCCAGACTGCCGCCAGACCTATGCACGGGATCGGCCACCGCCGAATTCGCGATCGTATTGCCCAGCATTATCGCCATCGCCGGGCTGATATTGGCAATAGGACGTGTGGTCATCGTTTCCATGGACTGTCAAAGTGCCGCGGCAGCGGCTGCACGCGAGTTTGTGGTTACCGGTGACGAATCATCCGCGCGCAGCATAGCTGCGGACGTTGCCGGGGGAGAGCCCCACGTCAGCATTACCCACGACGGCCAATCGACGAGTGTGATGGTCGAATGTTCGGTATTGCCCGGTCCGCTGGATGTAACTCCAACGCGGGTTACCGGCAACGCTACGGCGATAAGCCAATAACTGGTCGGCTGGCCGGGCGGCCGCAACAGAAAGGAACTGCGGTGCAGGGAATGCGTTATGAGGAGGGATCGGGCACGATGGCCGGAGCCATGCTGGTTATGGTGGTGGGCATTGCGCTCGCGGTGGCGGCAAGTGTGGGCAACCTCATGATCTGCCAGAACCGAGCGCGTTCCCTCGCCGACCTTATCGCTTTTGACGCCGCCTATGCGCTGTGGCATGCGGATATCGGTGATCCATGTGCGCTCGCCGCCAACATGGCTGAAGCGAATGGTGTAGTTTTGGGCTCCTGCTCCGTGCGGGATGAAGACGTGTTGGTAACCATCAAGGTGGAAACCATGGTCCTGGTGGCATCATCCGTGGAGCGGATGGCTCGGGCCGGACCGGTGAGTTGTACGGAAGGAGACAATTATCACAATAATGGACCGTAAGCACCGATACTCTGGCGGGCTTCTGGGCCTTTGGCTAAGGTGAGAGCATGAGCGAGAGTGAACGCAACGAGCGCCGTCGCGTGGTGGCCATGGTGGGCAACCCCACTTCCGATAAAGGCCGTGGCGCTAAGGTGGACGCGCAGGTATTGGGTCTGCTGGAGGAAGCCGGCCGTGCCCATAACTTTGACGTCATCGACATCACCGGCGTAAGTTTCGACGATTCCCTGAATCAGGCGCGTGAACGCGCGCACGAGTACGACTATCTCGTAGTGGTCGGCGGCGACGGCATGATCGCACTTGGAGCAAACGCCGTGGGCTGCAGTGGCAAGCCGTTGGGCATCGTGGCCACGGGGTCGGGCAACGATTTCGCACGAGGACTGAAGCTGCCGGTCAACCGTATCGAAACCGCAGTGGAAGGTATCGTCGGTGCTGTCGTGCGCGGATCACACATCGATGTGGACATGGGACGCGTGACCTCTTTGGACGGCGGCTATGCCGTGGATCCCTCCACTGGCGAGGAGTACGAGTACCAGGAGAGCAAGTCCGCCGAGCATCCGGTTGACCGGTACTATGCGGGCATGCTGTCCTGTGGTCTTGACGCGAGCATCAACGACCGTGCGAATCATTCGCATCTGCCGACCGGCACCATGCGCTACTTCGCGGCGGTGCTGGTGGAGCTGACGCATATGAAGCGCTATGGTTACCACATCAAAGCCACATTGGCGGACGGTACCACGGATGAACGAGACATCATCACACCATTGCTGACGATTGCGAATTCGAGGCATATCGGTGGCGGCATTGAGGTCTCGCCGTACTCCTGCTTCTCCGATGGATTGTTGGACCTGGTGTGGATGGACCACGTGCCGAACTTCGGCGAATGCGCGGTGGCCATTTCGAATGCCTATAACGGCAAGCTACTTGCTTCAAAGGTGTTCGGCTGGAAACGTATCCGTGAAATCGAAGTCACGCGAGCCGCAGAAGGCGACGAGCCTCCGGTGCTGATGGCGGACGGCGAATATATCGGGCATTTGCCATTTAGGGTAGTGGCCGAGGACTGCGCGTTGCGCGTGCTAGTGCCGCCGGCCGTAACCGCCCGTGAGGTGGATTCCCGACAGGAAGTGCTCGACGCCATTGCCCGAGATGGTCGCGATCCCGTGACCGGCCAGTTCGCGTGACCCGATTATATTGGCTCCCCTCATTAGGCTGAGCCGTAAAGCAAACAGCCCAGTGGGCTGTTTATAGGCGAGGGTTCGACGATAGTCGAACCAGAAGAAAGTCAGCCGTAGGCTGTCCGCAATTGCGGACGAGCTGGCCGCGAAGCGGACTGAGGGGAGTGCGGGAGAGCGGTACCAGAGCCAATGGCCGTCAGACTTCAGACGACATAGCTTTCGATATGCAGCGTCTGCGCCATGACCTCTTTGATGGTTCGGTCGCTGATGTTCGGATGCGAGCGAATCAGCGAGATTAGCCCCACAATCAGTGTGAAGAATGTCTCATGGACGTTGGTGATTGGCAGACCATGCATCTGCTCGAAATCACGTACGGTGGTCTGGGCAATGTAGTCGGCAATACGGTCCGCCGCGCGGTCAATGAACTTGATATACAGTTCGGCGTTGCCGTCTTGGATCATACGGTTTGAGAAGGGGCTCTCGTCGGCGATCAGGGAGCGGAGCACATGCACGATGTCGTCTAATGCCTTGTTCACGTTGCCTGTTTCGCGCGCTTGGTTCCACTGCTTCAACGTGGTGAGGATTTCGTCGATGACGTTATCGAGTACTGCGTCAGCTACGGCTTCCTTGTCTTCGAAGTAGTGGTAGAACAGCGAACGCGTCATACCGACTTCGCTTGCGATATCGGAAACGGTGATTTTGGAGAAGCCTTTTTCCAGACACACCTTGCGCGCGGCTTGCACGATGGCGTCGCGCCGGGCATCGCCACGGGTGGGGCGTTTCTCGTCGAGGATATCGCTCATGGGTACCTCCTGACTACAACCGTTATTGACACTATGTTAATACAAAGAAAGCGGTTAATAACAATAAAAATGCGGTAACCGTTGTCAGGTGAATGTCGTTGGAATATAAAGAGTTTTCACGATTCGGCAACTATGAGCCCGGTTTATCTTGACTTTTTATCGGTTAATTCTGAGGGCAAAGGTAGGTTAGTAGCTATGGCACTTGCACTGTATCGTCGCTATCGTCCGGACACCTTCGAAGGGGTCATCGGCCAGGACCAGGTCACGGTCCCGCTGATGCGCGCCTTGGATGAGGGCAAGCTCACACATGCCTATCTGTTCTCAGGGCCGCGAGGATGCGGCAAAACCAGCTCCGCGCGTATCCTGGCCCGTTGCGTCAACTGTGCCAAAGGGCCGACTTCCCACCCCTGCGGCGAATGCGAAAGCTGCAAGGACCTGGCCACCGGCGGTCCGGGTTCCATCGACGTGGTCGAAATCGATGCGGCCTCGCACAACGGTGTGGATGATGCTCGAGAATTGCGAGAACGCGCTGGTTTCGCCCCTGCGCGTGACCGCTATAAGATTTTCATTCTCGATGAGGCCCACATGGTCACGCAGCAGGGCTTCAATGCGCTGCTTAAAATCGTTGAAGAGCCGCCTGAACATGTGATGTTCATCTTCGCCACCACCGAACCAGACAAGGTGATCGGCACCATCCGTTCGCGCACCCACCACTATCCGTTCCGTCTGGTGCCGCAGGAAGTCATGGGTCCCTACCTGGAGACGATCTGCGACAAGGAAGGCATCAAGCCCGAGCCCGGTGTGCTGAAACTGGCGATGCGCGCCGGTGGCGGCTCCATGCGAGATACCCTGTCCGTGCTTGACCAGCTGATGGTTGGTTCGGTCGAAGGCGTTATCACCCATGATGCCGCTGTAGCCCTGCTCGGCTTCACGCCGGAGGCACTGATCGGCGAGGCCGTGGATGCGGTAATCGATCACAACGGCGAAGCCCTGTACGGCGTCATCCAGAAAGTCGTGGTCGGCGGATTCGATCCGAGACGATTCGTCGAAGATCTACTGGCTCGTGTGCGTGATCTGTTGGTGCTTACGTTGGCCGGGAACCGTGCGGAATCCGTGCTGTCCGACACGGCTGAGGCCGAGGATATGGACGATCTGCACCGCCAAGCCAAGGCGCTGGGACTGGGCGCACTGACCGCAATGGCAGACATCATCAACACTACGTTGGGTGCCATGACCGGAGCCATTTCTCCGCGTATGCGCTTGGAACTGCTGGCCGCGCGATTGTTGGCCGGCAGTGAATCAGGCTTTGCAACAGCCGCTCCCGCGCCAGCTTCTTCTGGTATGCCGCCTGCGGCTGCTTCTTCGACTTCGACTACGTCAGCCGCTTCCGGTACGGGTGCCAGTGGTTTTGCCGGCGCATCACGAGGCGGGTTTGCCGGAGCCTCACATGGCGGATTCTCCGGTGCTGCACGCAACCAGCAAGCAGCCGCGCCTCAGAGCACCGCTTCCCATGAATCTGTTGGAGACAATGGCCCTGTCAACGGCCCGGTCAGCGACCGACCCGCGGGCTCTCCGTCTGTGCAACCTGCTGTAGCAACTGCTGCTGCCGGTGCCGCTCCTGCCGCCGATGCCGGGTGGGGCGCTCCCGCCGCGTCGCCGGCCGTCCCGGCTCAACCGGTGACCTCGCCTGCGGCATCGGATAATCGGTCCATCGACGAGAAGTGGGATGCAGCCGTCGCCGCTTTGCCGGAAACCATTCGTGAATATGTGTCACGAGACAAGGTGCCGACCGTAAAATTCGGTCCCAACCGTAAGGGTCTGCCTTGCCTGTCGATGACGTTCGACAAGTCGCTGAGCCAGCACGCTTTCGCCTTGGCCGTGGATAACAGCGGTAAGAAGGCGGCGGCCGTAGTGATGGATGCCGTGCGCAACGAGTTCGGTGCCAATGCGGTTATTGCACCTTCTGCGGTCGCGGCGAATGGCGAGCGAGTCGAATCCGTCAAACGTATGAGCCCGGAGCAATTGGCCAAGGTCAAGCAGCAGATTGCCATGGCCAAGGCTGGATTGGCCGCGTCGAGTTTGGGCGCGGGCCTGGGCATTCATATGGGGAGCGAGCCGAAAGCTCCGAAGCCGACTGCAACAGGCCGAGCCGAGGATACGGATGACAGCCATCGAGCCGGCCAATCCAGTGCATCCACGGCGGCGAAGAACTGGAGTGACGATGACCCTTGGGCCAAGCCGGCCGTAAGCAACGCTTCGCCGCAATCTGCAGACGGGTTCGCACCTAACGAGCCCGCTGCTACGCCTGCGCCCGAAGAGCGTCACAAGAAGCATGTTGCGGTTCCGGACATCAGTGACGGTGTTGATCCGTGGGCCGCTCCGGCTGCTCCTGTTGCACCCACTGCGTCCGTTGCGTCCGCTGGACCCACTGGACAGTCCACTGGGCAGCCAGCCACCGCATCTTCCGTTACGGCAGTTGCCGGCGCGAGCGACGATCCATGGAATCAGACGCAGTCTCAGGCCGCGGTCTCACCGGCGTCGCAACCGGCCGAAGCCGACCCGTGGAACCAGCCATATCAGCAGTCTCCTCACGATGATCCGTGGAATCAGCCGCAGGGGGACCATGCTCAGGCGGCTCCGCAGCCAGGAGACGACCCGTGGAACCAGCCCCAATCGGTTCCGCAGCCGGCTGCCGGCGATGACCCGTGGAATCAACCACAGCCCGCTCAGCCTTCAGCGTCAGCGGCTCCGGCTGATGATCCGTGGAATCAACCGCAGGCAGTTCCACAATCGGCTCCGCAGGCCACCCCGCACGGTGATCCGTGGAATCAACCGCAACCCGCACAGCCGACCCCGAATGCCGACCCGTGGAATAGCCGGCCCCAGCCCCAGCCGAAACCACAACCGCAAGTCGCGGCCGAGGATGACGAATACTCGATGAGCGACCAGTCGCTCGGCGAGGCGACGGCCATGAATCTCGACGATCTGAAAAAGCTATTCGAGGTCAAAAGAGTCGAGCAATTCGCGGCAGATGATCCGAAGAACCCCAAGAACATCCAGCCTGCCAAGAAGCACTCGGATGAATAATGAGGACGAATAACGAGGAATACCCATGGCACTTGCTTATGACGGCGCAATACAGCGACTGATCGACGCTTTCGGGCGGCTGCCCGGCATCGGTCCGAAGGGCGCGCAGCGTATCGCCTTCTACATGCTGTCCGCGCCCGAAGATGAAGCGCGCGATTTGGCCGAGGCCATCGAAGAGGTCAAGGCCAAGATCCGCTTCTGTGATATTTGCGGCAACGTGTGCGAATCCAGCCCCTGCCCGGTATGCGCCGACCCGAGACGCGACCGTTCGGTGATCTGCGTGGTCGAAGAGCCCAAGGATGTGATGAGCATCGAGCGCACGCGCGAATACCACGGCCTATACCATGTGCTCGGCGGCGCAATCAACCCAATGGCCAACGTTGGCCCTGCCGACCTGCGTATTCCCGGTCTGCTCAAACGCTTAGAAGGCGATGAGGTCAAGGAAGTGATTATGGCGCTCGACCCGAATATTGAAGGCGAGGCCACCACCAGCTACTTGACCCAGCTATTGCGACCCGTAGGTGTCAAGGTCACCCGACTTGCCAGTGGTCTGCCGGTGGGCTCCGACTTGGAGTATGCCGACGAAATCACGCTGGGCAGGGCACTGGCCGGTCGGCGCGAGGCCTAGGCTAGCGTATCATTGGCGCTCTCGCCCTTGCGGCGCATCCACGGCCAGAATGCGCCGTGGCGGATGATGCGCGCGGCCTTGTGCCGTCGTGCCAACCAGATGATGAACAGTCCTGCCGCCAGTATGCCTAGACCAACACCAAGGGCGATATTGCGCGCGTCAAGCACGTCATTCGGCTCGGGGGCCGGCATTGGAATCGCCACGCGGTGCCCGGAGATAAGCAGTCGGTGCGTGTTCACGCCATATGGCGTACAGGTCATCAAGGTGGCACGGTCCTCACCCGGCACAATCTTGAGCTTCGACGTGTCATCCGGCAAAATCACCGAAGTGCGGTCCACTTTGTAGCCCAAAGTTTCGCCCATGACTTCGATGTAGAAGAAGTCGCCCTCTTTCACCTCGTCCAAACGGGTGAACATCAGCGCTTCAACCAACCCGCGGTGCCCGGTAATGACCGAATGGGTGGATTTACCTCCCACCGGCAGCGACGTGCCGTACAAGTGGCCGGCACCAGAAGCCAGTGCTTCCTCGGAAGTGCCGTGATAAATCGGCAGATTGATGGACTGCTTGGGCACCTTGATTGTGCCCATCACGCCGTTGCCGGTATTAAGCAGTGACTGGTATTCCTTGTCTTTCTTTGAGGCGGAATCCTCGCCGCTGGCTTGGGATCCTCCTTGGTCGGCGGAGAACGGATCGACGGCTTCACCCAAGATGGACTGGCCGGATTCAGCGAGCTTCTTGTTGTATGCGCGGGCCGCCGTGAGCTTGTCTTCCGCCTGCGGGTAAGGCCAGCCGGCTACTTCTTTGGCTGTGGTGGCGGTGGTGGCGGCCAAGTTGCGGCCGGACTCGAATTGCAACGCTAGCGGGAAGCAGGCCACGGCGATTGCGGCGATCAGCAACACAATGGTGATGATGCGCATCGCCCACAGATTGTGTTGCAGGCGTCGGCGCTCGGCCACGAGATCGCTGATATCGATGACTTCGTCAAATGGTGTTGGAACGAATGCTGAGGGCTCGGGACGCGCTGAGGAAACGTTGTCATTTGCAGATGCGTCATCCGGCATGGCCGCGTTGTTTTCCCACATTTTCTGTGAGGCACGCTTACTCGTCGAACGTCGATGCAGCAATGCCATAGTCGCCTGTTCCTCCGTTTGATCTGCTCATGATTTGCTTATACAAGACGGCCGGGTCTGTCTTAGTCGTGCATGGCATAGGTGCTGTCGCAAATGGCAACACCGCACGCGCCACACTGCGAAACGTTACTCCGCACCAAGCCTTTCATGCAACATGCCGACGGGGCTATATGGGGGCAATGTAGGGGGCATAAGAAGTCTGAAAAATGCGATACGAACAACGTTGCTACGGCTGTCAGTGATGTGGCTTACTTCGGACAAGCCGTTGAGATGCAAGGGGCTGCAAAGGATTGCAAAGTATGGCAACACGATAAGCCGCGGCGTCGGCAATATTTGGCAGAGCTTTCAAATAGGGGGTATGAATGCATAAAGAGGGAATATATTGCCCCGATAAAAAGAGGCGCTATTGCTGCGGGACCGGGCCTTGAAAAGGAGAGAGGAAGAAGAAGATATTCAGTTATGGGGTTCTGCGGAAACCTCGCCGGTTTGCTTTCGTTTGCCGGTAATTGATAGTTAACCGCTCGAATCTCAAAGGATGGATGCGGCTGCCTCAAAGAACCACCGGTGAAAACTTGAATATTTGCTGAACAACGCAGGCCATGCCCGCGTCCACATGTCGGCGCGGGGTCGCGGGGTGAACGCGGCAACCTCTATAATCGTTGCGTTTGCGTAGAATATCGAGCAAACTCCCCTAAGCGAAGAACAAAGGACAGCAGTGGCTCTCATCGTGCAGAAGTATGGCGGCTCGTCGGTCGCCGATACCGAATCGATCAAACGTGTGGCCAAGCGCGTTGTTGAGACGGAAAAGAAGGGTAACAAGGTGGCCGTGGTGGTCTCCGCCATGGGCGACACCACCGATGACCTTATCGATCAGGCGCTGAGCATCGACTCCAACCCGCCCGAGCGCGAGATGGACATGCTGATGACCGCAGGCGAGCGAATTTCCATGAGCCTGCTGGCCATGGCCATTCACGCCGAAGGCAGCCGCGCCCACTCCTTCACCGGTCAGCAGGCCGGCTTCTTCACCGACGCCCGTTACGGCGCGGCCCACATCAAGGCCGTGAGACCGGACCGCGTGAAGAACGCGCTCTCATTGGGAGACATCGCCATCGTTGCCGGCTTCCAGGGCATCAACGCCAAGGGTGACGCCACCACGCTCGGCCGCGGTGGTTCGGACACGTCCGCCGTGGCACTCGCTGTGGCCCTTGGTGCCGACATCTGCGAGATTTACACCGACGTGGACGGCATCTTTACCGCTGATCCGCGCATCGTGCCTTCTGCCCGCCGCATTCCGTCCATCGACTATGAGTCGATTCTGGAGATGGCCTCCTGCGGCTCCAAGGTGCTGGCACTGCGCTGCGTAGAGTACGCTCAGCGTTTCAACATGCCGTTGCACGTGCGCTCTTCGTTCTCCCGTCGCCCCGGCACGCTGGTTGTGCCTGACGGCATTGACCCGCGCACGCTGCCGAACCTCGACTGAGCGCGGCTACAGCGAACAATAATCGTAAGTAATTTCAAGCAAGACAAGGCAAGACATGACTGAAGAAGAAGCGAAATCCATGGGCGACCTGTTCCCTGACCTGGGCCCCGAGGCACCGGTGATTTCCGGCATTGCCCACGACCGTTCCGAGGCGCTGGCCACCGTGCGTGGCGTGCCGAACGAGCCGGGTATGGCCGCCAAGGTGTTCACCGAGCTGGCCACCGCCGGCGTGAACGTGGACATGATCGTGCAGGCCGGCGCATCCGTCGGCACTGCGGACATCTCCTTCACCGTGCCCGAATCGGCCGTCAAGCAGGTTCAGAACACACTGCTCGACAAGCAGGAAGTGCTGGGCTACCACTCCTTCGATGTGGACACCAACGTGGGCAAGGTGGCCGTGGTGGGCGTTGGCATGAAGACCCACGCCGGTCTGGCCGCCAAGTTCTTCCAGGCCCTGAGCGACGAGGGCATCAACGTGCTGATGATTTCTACCTCCGAGATTCGTATCGCCGCGCTCGTGCCGCTCGATCAGCTCAACGACGCCGTCAAGGCGCTGCACACCGCATACGGTCTCGATGCCGATCAAATCGAAGCCGTGGTGTACGGCGGTACTGGCCGCTGAGCCACTGAGCCGCGTTTTTTGCGGTATATACGACGAAAGCCCTCCTCACGGAGGGCTCTTGCGATTTTAACGAGATTCAACTACTTCTTAGTGATGTAGCCGAGAGCCTTGAGCATTTCGGCGCATTCAAGGGCACCGCCGGCTGCACCACGCAGGGTGTTGTGGGCCAGACCCACGAACTTCCAATCGAAGATGGAATCCTCACGCAGACGGCCGATGGAAACGCCCATGCCACCCTCGTAGTCCACGTCGAGCTTGACCTGCGGGCGGTCATCCTCGGTGAGGTACTGGATGAAGTGCTTCGGCGCGTGCGGCAGCTCCAGTTCGGCAGCCTTGGACGTGTAGTTCACCAGACGGTCGATAAGCTCTTCCTTGGTGGCCTTCTTGCCAAAGTTCAGGAACACGGTGGCGGTGTGGCCGTTGAGCACGGGCACACGGATGCACTGCGAAGTGATCTTGAGGTCGCCGTCGAACGGCACGATTTCGCCCTTGTCAGCGTCCACATGGCCGAACACCTTGAGCGGTTCCCTCTCGGACTTTGCTTCCTCACCGGAGATGAACGGGATGATGTTGCCCACCATCTCGGGCCAGTCCTTGAAGGTCTTGCCCGCGCCGGAAATCGCCTGGTAGGTGCTCACAACCACCTCGCGCGGCTCGAATTCCTTCCACGCGGCCAGCGCCGGCGTGTAGGCCTGAATCGAGCAGTTCGGCTTGACGGCGATGAAACCACGAGTGGTGCCCAGGCGCTTGCGCTGGTGCTCGATCACCTCGAAGTGCTCCGGGTTGATCTCCGGCACCACCATCGGCACGTCCGGGGTCCAGCGGTGGGCGCTGTTGTTGGAGACCACCGGGGTCTCGGTCTTGGCATAACGCTCTTCAATGGCGCGAATCTGGTCCTTCGGCATGTTTACCGCAGAGAACATGAAATCAACGCCAGAGGCCACGGACTCGGCATTGTCGCCATCGACGACCACCATGTTCTTGACATATTCGGGCATCGGGGTTTCCATCTTCCAACGGTCGCCGACCGCCTCGGCATACGTCTTGCCGGCGCTGTGCGCGGAAGCGGCAAGCGTGACCACCTCGAACCACGGGTGATTCTCAAGCAGCGTGATAAAACGCTGACCGACCATACCGGTGGCACCAAGGATGCCGACCTTCAATTTTTCGGACATGATGACCTCTATGACCTCTGGGTTTCGATGGATTACTTACGTCGGACGGCCGTCATGTGGGTGGCCGTAAAACAATGCAATTGTACGAAACGCGCGGAACAACGGCAGTGGTCTTCCCAGATGGTGACTGCCCAATGAAGCGAAGGTGATGTTCTACACTGGTAGCCATGTCTATCGCATCAGTAGAGGCCCAAAAACAGCTCGACCGTATCGTGGCTCTCGGTTACCCGGATGTGGCGGATATTTCCGCCGCCGCATTCCGCTCGCTGGCCCGACCCCTGATCGGGGCGCTCGAGCATTCCGATTTGGGATCGAACATCCTGCTGGTGCCCACGCGTGAACTGGTTTCGCCTGAGTCGCTGATCGCACGAACCTCCATCAACCGCATGGCCGGCTTCACCACCATGCCTCCGCGTGACATCGCCAGCTTCCTGCCTCAAGACGGCTTCATGCCGCCGGAAGGCCCGTTCTATCTGGCCGTCAATCCGCACACCGGCACGTGCTATATCAATCGCGAGCCGGATGTGGCCCGCAAGCTTATCGACTCCGATGAGCGCCTGCCGCTCACCCTCGAGGAAGGCTTGGCCATCGCCACCCAGCACCCGGAGTGGCTGCTGGAAAAGAACGGCTTCAATCTGCTCGGCTCACGCTCCGCAGACGGCCGCGTGCCGAGCATCTGGATGAGCCAGAACGCACCGCGACTGGGAGCCGTCTGGCCCAATTCCCGCCATACCTGGCTGGGCAACGCGTATTGCACGGCCCGTCGCGGGGTGAGTCTGTTCCGTTAAAGCGATTCTCTAGGCTGCCATTGCTTTTCCCAGTAGAATGAGGCTAGAGTGCGTCATTCGAAGAGAGAAGAGCGATGATGATCTGTAAGAATTGTGGTGCTGACAATGATGGGGGAAGCCGGTTCTGCGTGCACTGTGGCGCGCCGCTAACCGACGTGAGTGCTCCTGCTCCTCAGGCGGCGGCCGGCCCAATTCCAGTGCCGCTGCCGGACAATACCATGACGGTGCTTGATCACCCGCCGCTGCCCGGCTCAAACGATGGGAGCGCCTATAGGCAGCCCGGCGTTCCGGCATCGAGCGGTGTGGCAGGAGCACCGACCGCACCGGGGGCAAGTCAGACCGGGCCGACTGCGCCGGGAGCATTGCCGCAGGCCGTTCCGGGTGCGTCTGGTGTTCCTAGTGCTCCGGCTGCTCCTGTCGCTCCGGGCGCAGCCACGCCGCCGAGCGGCACAACGACCGCAACCGCCACATTGCCGAATCCTTCGGGCAAGCGTGGCCCGAATACGCTGATTATCGCGCTGGTGGCGGTGCTGCTGGCGTTGATCGTAGCCGGCGTGGCCACATTCCTGACGTATCGTGCCGAGGTATGGGGTGGTAAGTCGCTGCCTGATCCGGCGTCCATCGCCGCCAGCGTCACCGATAAAAACGCCAAGAAAGCATCGGTGATCAAGGCCAAGGATGTGACCGAGGCGTTGAAGGCCAAGGGCCTGAACGCGAAGACGGTTCCAGTGTTCTCCGGCGAGGATCGTGGCGTGTTCCTCGGTTACGAGGGCACGAATCCCGGCGCCCGCGTCAAGGCTGGCTCCACGGTCATAGTGCAGGAGTCGGCCGGCCCTGGTGTGCCGAAGGGCACGGTCGGCAAGGATGTGAACAAGGTGGTGAACACGTTCGCGGATATGGGCGTGCCAATCCACTACAAGAAAGTCGTCATCTCTTCAGACAGCAAGACTCCGGAAGGCCAAGTCAGCGTCACATACCCAGCTCCCGGTGTAGGGCTCACCGATGACGAGAAGGACAACGGCATTTACATCGGCGTGGCCTCCAAGGGCGATGGTATCCCGGTGGATATTCTTGGCTCGGATAAGAACAAGGCCGTCAGCGATCTGGAATCGCAGGGCTACAGTGTGGATTCGGAACCGCATTACTCGTCAGAGAAATACGTGGGCAAGATTTCCGGTTCGTACCCGGCTCCGGGTTCCACGTTGAGTTCCGGTCAGTCGGTGACCTTGTATTACGGCATCGACAAGTCCAGCAACATGGACGTGCTGAGCAAAACCAACTCGTATGACAATATCAAGATGGCCAGCATCCATGCGTCCGCAATGATCGGTATGTACTGCAAGAGCGAGGTGACGGATGCCGCCAAGGATTGCATCACATTGGAGCAATCCTCGATGAATCCCTTTGGCGCTACCTCACCCGAGGATTATCAGTACCTGCAAATCAAAGGCCATGAGCCTGAAGACAAGGCCGATGTGCTGGGCCTGACCAACTTCTCCCAGGATGTCAGCGGCGCGATGCTGGAATCGGATTCAGAACATGGCATGTCCGCGGACAAATTGCCGATGAAAAACCATCTGCTGTTGAAAGACTGGGGCATGTTCGAGCTCTACGCGGGTATGGATTTGCCGAACTGCGGCTCAAAGGTGATGTCCGCTTCGATAGGCGAGTACTGCGTGAACGGCAACTATGAACGGGCGTCGTTCGACGATGGCGAAATGACGCCACCGGCCGGTGCGGAGAACGGGTCGACCGGCATGACCTACGACATGAAGGACTTCCTGGTCTACTTCCCGGCGGGTTCCGATGCCGAGTCGCTGGATGATTCCGGATACTTCGACGCCGCCGAACTGGCGAAGGCCAAAAAGCAGAAGGCCGTGGATACCAGCCGCCCGTACATTCTGGTTCGCGACAAGAGCCTGTACAGCGAGACCAGCGTGAGCGTCAACTTGGGCAAGGACGTGGACCCGTTTGTGCCGACCAACCGCAGTATCAATAACTACCAGAACAAGATGGAGCCGATGAAGCCGGCTCCCAGCGATTCGACCGTCTACTATCTGGTGGAGCAGAACGGTGATCTCGACTGGGATTCTCTGCCGGATGCCGAAGTCAAGGGGACCGGTGACAAGTCCAAGGACAGCGGCAAACAAGACGCCACGTTCAAAGAGGCTATGAAACAGGCGGCAGGTAACTATAGTTTCGGTTCCGGTGTCGGCGCATGGGGAACCGTAATGAAAGTCAATAAGGATGGCACCTTCTCCGGCTCCTACCATGACTCGGATATGGGGGCCACGGGAGATGGTTACCCTTATGGTTCTCGTGCCGAATCGAACTTCACTGGCAAGTTCAAGTCGGCAAAAAAGAACAGTGACGGCACTTACACGCTGCAATGCGATGCCAGCGCCTTCAAAATCGATGGCACCGTCGGCGAATCCCATATCGAAGATCAGATAAAAGTCACCATATCGGAACCTTATGGCATGGAACCGTGTAACGAGTTCACGCTATACACCGATGGCACTGATCTATCGACGTTCAGCGATGCCATGAAGACGTGGAGCAACGGCTATCTCATAGGAAACGACGTCGATACGCTGAACGGCAAAGCATTGCTCAACGTGACGAGCGGAGCGGATAAGGGATACACGTTCTACGATTTCTCGTAGTGATTCAGCTGCCGTGCGGAGCGGCGGGAAACGTGAAGGACCGGCGCGTATGCTGTGCGAAACAGCATTACGTCCCTAGACTGGTGAGGCATGACGAACCTGCGATTCCGCGAAGACGGCAGCTTCCGCGTGTTGCAAATGGCCGACATCCAAGACGGCCCCAACGTGCTCCCCGATACCATCCGCCTTATCCGTGAGGCCATTCGCAAAGCCGACCCGGATCTGGTGGTGTTCACCGGCGACCAGATTCGCGGTTACGATCCTGCCTACATCGACACTTTCCTGCGCCGCCGTGGCGAGGAACCGGGCGCTCGCGTGCGTGCGGTCACCGAAGTCGAGGCCAAGCTGCGCGGAATCAAGCGGCGGGCCAGAGACCGCGTGAACAATCGTCTGCTGGCCATGAAGTCTGACGGCAGCAATCCCGACGCCCAACAAACCGCGTCCACCGCGTCCACCGCGTCCACGCTGGTCTACTCCACAACATCCGATCCACAGGATGTGCCGACGACTTTGGACGAGCTCATGGACGAGACCCGTGACAAAGTCCGCCGCACGTTTGCCGGCTTCCTTGGCCCGGTCATCGAAGCGGAAGTGCCGTTCGCCGCCACCTACGGCAATCACGATTTCCAGTGCGGCATCTTGGCCGACGAGCAGGACGGCATCTACCGCGAATTCCCCGGCTGCCTGAACCCGGTCGACAGCCCAGAGCCAGGCACTTTTGCCCTGCCCATTGAGGCTTCCGACGGATCCGGGCGCGTAGCTATGTCCGTCATGATGGTGAATTCCGGCGATTACGTCGGCAAGCCTGAAGAGAACGACGCCCAATACCCGGCCTATGTGGTCAATCCGCGCGGTCTTGATTTGGCTGATTCCGATGGGTATGGCACTCCAAGCCCCGAGGCGATCGATTGGCTGGGAGCCGTACAGTCCGAACTTGGCGAACGCAACGGCGACGGTAAGCCGGTGCCTGCCATCGCCTTCCAGCACATTCCGCCGCAGGAATTCTACGATTGCCTCAAAGAGGTTCCCGCATGGACGCCGAACGCGGTGGAAGGCGCACGCACCCACGCCGGCCATTGCTACGTGCTCAACCATGAGATTTGCCGGCCGGGATCGCGGCTGGGTGAGGCGATTGGCTGTGCGGACGAGAACGTCGGTGAAGTGGACGCCTTGCGTGAGGCAGGCGGCTACTTCGCGCTGTTCTGCGGTCACGATCACAAGAACGCCTTCGTGGGCCACGCGCATGGCATTGATTTGGGCTACGCGCCCACCTGCGGATTCGAATGCTATGGTCCCAAGTCGCGCTATCGCGGCATCCGCCTGTTCGAATTCCATGAAAGCAATCCGGCCGGCTACGTGACCCGCATGCTCACCTGGGGTGATCTGGTGGGCCGATACTCCAGCAACGAGGTGCGCGTCTGGTTCGAGGACCACTGCGTGACCGGTGCCATCAGCATGCGTAACGAATTGCGCCGCCCGCAGGTATTCGCAGTGCTGGCCGGTGCCATGAGCCTCGGTTTTATGGCCGTCATCCGCTCGTTGGTGAAGAAGCGGTGACGACCATAAAACCGGTTAATACATCAATTCTGCTGATACGGCCTGAATGCGGAATAGGCGGCATCCTCGTCGTATAGCAGGTTATCGGGCTCTTCCGGTTTTGGCGTGTAAGGGCATGTGTCAGAGGTGGGTTTGGATGGCGTGTCTGAAGCCGCCGGCGTGCAGCAGGCTTCTGGTGATGTAGTTGTCGAGGTTGCGGAATCCCAGGGGCTATGCCCCTGAGGGTCTCGAGCCTTCCGTTGATGGCCTCGGTGGGCCCGTTCGCGCTGTGCTCCCGGTCGAAGAACCCGAGGACGTCGCCCATGCGCCCCCCACGCATAGCTGTAAGTAGTAGTGCTGCGTCGGAACGCTAAGTGTGCTGGCATATTGTGAGATGAACGGGGTGTTGGAATGGGCCGTCGCTAGGATAGAGGAAGTTACGCGTGTTACCAATGCGTAAACGAATATCCAATAAGCGATTGTATGAATGGTTCACACAGTAAAGGAGGAACAATGGGTCAGGATCAATCATCCGTTTTTGATCTCGCAGCGGTAGCCGCAGCGTCCAATGGGGGGAACAACGACCCGCTGCTGCCTCCGGCGCGATTCATCGGCGATTCGCAGAAGCCGAGTCGTATGCCGTACAACAAGTACGCCGCCTACGACAAGCAGATCCCGTTTGATTACCCGGAGCGTACGTGGCCGGGCAAGCGACTGCAGCGTGCGCCGCGCTGGTGCTCCGTCGATCTTCGCGACGGCAATCAGGCCCTCGTCAACCCGATGGATTCCGAGCGCAAGCTGCGTTTCTGGAATCTGCTCGTCTCCATGGGATTCAAGGAGATCGAGGTGGGCTTCCCGTCCGCTTCCGAAACCGATTTCGACTTCATCCGTATGCTCATCGAGCGTGAGCTGATTCCGGACGACGTGACCATCGTGGTGCTCACCCAGTGCCGCGAGCACCTCATCCGCCGCACTTACGAGGCGCTCAAGGGTGCCAAGCGCGCCATCGTGCACTTCTACAACTCCGTGTCTGTGCTGCAGCGCGAGGTCGTGTTCCGCAAGAACAAGGAAGAGATCAAGAAGCTCGCCACCGACGCCGCCGAACTGTGCAAGGACCTCGAGAACGAGGCCAAGGGCATCGACCTGTACTACGAGTACTCGCCGGAATCCTTCACCGGCACCGAGCCGGAGTACGCCGTCGAGGTGTGCAACGCCGTGATCGGTGTTATCAAGCCGACTCCCGAGCACCCGATGATCATCAACCTGCCCGCCACCGTGGAAATGACCACGCCGAACGTGTTCGCCGACGAAGTGGAGTACGTCTCCACCCACCTCGACGACCGTGACTCCGTGGTGCTCTCCCTCCACCCGCACAACGACGAAGGCATGGGCGTTGCCGCCACCGAGCTGGCCGTGCTGGCCGGCGCCGACCGTGTGGAAGGCTGCCTGCTGGGCAACGGCGAGCGTACCGGCAACGTCGACTTGGTCACGCTGGGCCTCAACTGGCTCACCCAAGGCATCGACCCGCAGCTTGACCTGTCCAACATGCCCGAGATTCGCAAGACGGTTGAATACTGCAACCAGATCAAGATTTCCGAGCGTCACCCGTATGCCGGCAACTTCGTGTTCACCGCGTTCTCCGGCTCGCATCAGGACGCCATCAAGAAGGGTCTCGAGGCTCGTCAGGTGGCCGCCGAGCGCGCTGGCGCCGATCTCGACAGCTTCGTGTGGCTTGTGCCGTACCTGCCGATCGACCCGAAGGACATCGGCCGCACGTACGAGGCCATCATTCGCGTCAACTCGCAGTCCGGCAAGGGCGGCATGGCCTACCTGCTCAAGACCAACCACAATCTTGACCTGCCCAAGCGTCTGCAGATCGAATTCGACAAGATCGTGCAGAACTACGCTGACACGACCAAGAAGGAAGTCAAGGACGAGGATATCTGGCGTCTGTTCAAGGACGAGTACCTGCCGGTCGAACAGTCCGGCATGACCGCCGCCGGTGTGGTTGTGGGCGATACTCATGACGCCTCGCTCGCGCCGTGGGGCCGCTTGAAGCTGCTCAAGGTGGCCGTCAGCTCCGGTGAGGATGGCTCCGACACCGTGCTCAAGGCTCGTCTGCTCGACCGCGGCGTGAGCGTCGGGGTCGATGCGCCCGTGGAGCGCGAGGTCTCCGGCATCGGCAACGGTCCGATCGCCGCTTTCCTCAACGCCATTTCCAACTTTGGCGTTGACGCCTCGATTATGGATTACGTGGAGCACACCATGTCCGTCGGCACCGACGCCATGGCCGCCTCGTACGTGGAATGCCAGGTCGGCGAGGCCGATGACGCGCAGATCGTATGGGGCGTCGGCATCGATTCGTCGATCACCACCAGCGCTCTGAAGTCGATTATCTCCGCCATCAACCGTTCCCAGCGCAAGCGCTGAGCGCTAACAACAAAACAAAGCTCCCTCTGATTGCATCAGAGGGAGCTTTGTTGTCTGTGCTTACTTACTACTGGGTGACGCCGTTGGTGCCGGTGTTCCCGCCGGTGCCTCCGGAATTACCATTATCGTTGCCGGTATTGTTCCCGTTGTTCCCGCCGGTATTGCCGGTATTGTTGCCATTGTTGCCATTGTTGCCATTGTTGCCATCTCCGCCGGTAGTGGTGCCGGGATAATTCGGACACTCGGTGGAATAGCTCGGATTGGCGAGGCACTGCTGGGCGAACTCCTGGGCCTGCTGTTGCTTCTTGGCTTCCTCTTCGGCCGCCTTCTGCTGTGCGTCCTGCTCAGCCTGCTTCTGCGCGTCTTCGGTGGACTGCTTGTTGGTGTTGTTGGACAGGCCGCTGCTCTGTCCCTTGCCCAAGCCCCAAGTGCCGTCGGATCCACCGATCTTGCCATTGTCTTTAGCGGTCGGGAACTGCTCCACCTCGGTGCCTTGCAAGGCCTGAGCCATGAACTCCTGGAACAGGTGGGCGGGGTATCCAGTGGAAGAGATGCCGTATCCGGAGAAGGCCGGCACCGCCTGCGGATTGCCCTTATCGTCCGGGTTCCAGATAGCCCACACATTCATCATGCTGGGGGTGTATCCCACGAACGACGAAGCCATTTCGTCGTTGGCGGTACCGGACTTGCCGGCGATGGGTCGGCCCAGCATGTTGGATGTGCCGGCCGCCGTACCGTACGTGGTGGTGCCCTGCATGGCCTTCTGCACCAAAGCGCAGTCGTTGGCATCGAACACCTTGGTGCCTTTGCTGGGCGCGTTGTATATGTCCTTATTGTTGGAATCAAGCACTTTGGACACCATGTGCAAGGTGCTCTTCACACCATTGTTGGCGATGGTCGAATGGCCTTGCGCCAAATCCCACACGGTCAGGGCGTTGATGCCCAGCACGTTGTACATGGAGTTTTCATCGATATCGCCCTGAATGCCCGCTTCATGGGCGATTGCGGCCGTGCGCTTCGGCGTCAGATGCTCATTGACGTTCATGAACACCGTGTTCACCGAGTTGGCGGTGGCCTGATACAGATTGATGTTGCCCCAGTTGTTCTCCAGAGCGTTATTCACCTCTTGATCCAAGCCGGTGAAGTGCTGGTGGGAATTGCCGTTGAACAACGTATCGAAGCTGACGCCGGATTGCGCGGCCCCCAGCAAAGCGAACGGCTTCATAGTCGAACCCGGTTCGAATACGGCCTGATCGGCATTGTTGAGCTGCTTGGACAGATAATCTGAACCGGCGTATACGGACAATACTTCACCGGTCTTCGGGTCCAGCGCTATGCCGCCGATTTGTAGGGATTCAGGCATGTCGTCCAGACGGGTGTCGCCGATGGACTGCATAAGGTCCTGCTTGCTCTTGTCGATGGTGGTGATGATCTTGTATCCGCCGGTATCCAAATCTTCTTTGGTAAAGGCCTTGGACTGCACCAGCTCGCGGCGCACCATATCCAGCAGATAACCGTTCGGCCCCGCGTATTCGTTCTGCTGCGCCACCGCGGCAGTCTGCGGGAACTTGGCATCAGTGTGCTGCTTGGCAGTGATGTAACCATCCTCCTGCATGATGTTCAGCACACGCTTGAAGCGCGATTTGGCCATATCGGCGTTATCGGCCGGATCCCACGTGGACGGTGACGGAATAATGCCGGCGATCATCGCCGCCTCAGACAGCGTCAGATCCTTGGCGTCCTTATTGAAGTATGCCTTGGCCGCTGCCTGGATACCGTAGGAGTTGCGGCCCAGATAGATGGTGTTCATGTAATTGCACAGCACCTCGTCCTTGGACTCGGTCTGCGCGATTTTGATGGCCATGATGGCCTCGCGCGCCTTGCCCACATAGGATGTGGTTTCGCCCATGTAATACCGCTCGGCATACTGCTGGGTGATGGTGGAACCACCTTGGCGCGTGCCCTTGGTCACATTATTAATGAATGCGCGGGCGATGCCCTTCAGATCAAGACCTTTATCCGTGTAGAACGTACGGTTTTCGGACGCCACGATCGCGTTGCCGATGTAGTCCGGCAGCTCCTCGCAAGAGATGATTGAACGATTCTGTTCCGCGTAGGAGCCGATCGCGGTGGTGCCGTCCGCGTAATACACGGTGGTTTTCTCGGCCAACGCGAACTTTTCGGGTTGCGGGACCTCGGTGGTGGTGTACAGGTATGCGAATACTGCGATACCGGCCAGCAAGCCCAGTCCAATCAGGGAGAAGAAGACGCCCAGCACCCATTTCAGTACACGGTGCTTGCCTTTTCCTGTGTTCTTTTTCTTCCTGTTCGGGGCTCGACGGCTATTGGAAGCCTTGTGGCTTGCGTGGCGGGAACGGCTCTCCTGGGGCGTATAGGGGCCCTCCTGTGCGGAGTGGTCGGCTCTGCTTTGCGCGGTGCGCGGTTGCCTCAGAGCGGGGCCATTGCCTCCCGAATGTGCACGACGAGTATAAGAAGCCATGGTGTCCACCGTAACTGTTGGCCTTGAACAATCGTCTGACGTGAGCGTAACCACACGCATTTATGCCGGTATTTTTCCGGAATTCTTACAATTGGGCACGCTTCTTGATGCTGCATGAATATTGCCTGAATGCGCTGGTTGGCCTGCCGTGCGACCCGGCGCGCACGTTTCGTGTCGCTGCGCTGGTCCATACGTCTCCATAGACTTGTCCCCAGCCTCCACGCGGCGCTATGTCACCCAACTCCCCCAGGGCAGGAATGCAGCAAGGGTAAGTGGCCTCTGACGGGTGCGTGGAGGTTTTCCATTTGTGCGGATTTGGCCGTGAGCTGGCACGAGCACGGCTCCCTGTCCGGGGCGCGGCCGTACAGTCGAACGTATGAATGACGCACAGACCCCTAGAATTCGCGACCCGCATGCGGCGGTCAATCTGGTCGGCTCAGGCGCAGCGCAGCCTGACTCGTCGTCGAACGTTGTTGACCCATTGGCTGCGCTCGGCCCGGTCTCCGGTCTAGATGCATCGACATCCACATCAGGCTCCTTACGGGATTTCAGGCCGCTGGGCATGGACGATGCGGATGGGGCATCTGATATCGACCGTGGCTTGGCCCGGCTTGACCCGCTTACCGTGCGCCCGCGAATCTCCAGCCGCGTACTGTGCGTGGTATTCGGTCTGCTCCTGATCGCTGTCGGCTTCGGCGTGTGGTGGGGGTGCGTGTTTACCGAGAACGGACAATCGTACGACGAACTGGTCTGGAAAAACCTGCATAACGATGTACCGTCCTGGACCACCGGCGTGATGAACGCCGTCGCACAATCCTGGCTGGTTATCGCTGTCAGCTGCACAATTGCCGCAATCGGCATTATTACGGCGCTGATTCGACGCCGCTGGTGGTTGGCCGGGCAAATCGCCGTGTTCGCCGTGGTCTGCTTGGCCGTCACCCGTATCAAGGGTCTGTTGCCGCGTCCGTTCATCATCAACACTGAATCGCCTGCCGCTAATTCCGCGCCTTCCGGGCACACGATGCTGGCCGCAGCCTGTGCGGTGATTCTGCTGCTTACCGTGCCTCGTGCGGTTCGAGCTTTGGCGGGCGTCATCGGCATGGTTTGGGTGGTGACCGTCGGTGTCTCCGTGATATACGGACAATGGCATCGCCCTTCGGATGTGGCGATGTCCATCCTGCTGGTGGCGGGATTGGCCTTGCTCGCTCTGGCGGTTACACGCAAGTCCGGCATGGACGAGCCGGGCCACCGCGTCTCCTCAGTGAGCGTGCAAATCGTCGGCAGCGTGCTGATCACCGGGGGCCTGCTGTCGCTCGCCTACAGCGGTTATGTGATCTGGCAGGTGGTGCCGGGGCTCAATGTCAGCGCCAGCTGGGCGGTTCAGGGGGCGAATGTCAGCGCTGTTGTGGGCATTACGGGTGTGGCCATGCTCGCATTCGGACTGTTGCTGGCCCTGCGTCAGATCACTGCAGCGCCCTTAAGCCGGCTGGGTCTGATCGGCGCTCCGCCGGCACCGCCCAAACGGTAAAACATGGGGTGCGAACGGCCGAATTTGCCCGGCACAACGGCGGAATTTGGCAGTTGGATATGATTCATGAGTATTATGACGCCAGAAACGTCGTGTGTTTCGCGCAATACATAAGGAGTGGGTATGGCTACCAAACTGGTGATTGTGGAGTCTCCGACCAAGGCCCACAAGATCGGTGACTACCTGGGCAAGGGGTACACCGTCATGGCGTCGGTCGGTCATATCCGCGACCTCGCGCAGCCCAGCCAGGTGCCCGCGGCAGACAAGGCCAAGTTCGGCAAGTTCGGCGTGGACGTCAACGACGGGTTCAAGCCGTATTACATCGTCGACGGCGACAAGAAGCGTACGGTCAGCGAACTCAAATCGGCCCTGAAAAACGCCGACGAACTCTATCTGGCGACTGATGAGGATCGCGAGGGCGAGGCCATCGCGTGGCACTTGGTGCAGACCCTGAAGCCCAAGGTTCCGGTCAAGCGCATGGTGTTCCACGAAATCACCAAAAACGCCATCAACGCCTCCCTGAACAACACGCGCGACGTGGACGGCAATATGGTCGACGCGCAGGAGACCCGCCGCATCCTCGACCGTCTGTACGGCTATGAGCTATCGCCGGTGCTGTGGCGCAAGGTGGGCCCGGGCCTGTCCGCCGGCCGCGTGCAGTCCGTGGCCACCCGCCTGATCGTGGAACGCGAACGCGAACGCATGGCATTCAAGCGTGCGCCGTACTGGGATATCGTCGCCATGTTGGCCGCGCCTGACGCGCTGGGGGAGCGTGCCGAATTCTCCGCCCGCATGATCGCGCTCGGCGGCAAGCGACTCGCCGGCTCCAAGGATTTCGGTGCCGACGGACAGCTGACCCCGGACGGGTTCGCGGCGAACGTTCGCCAGCTTGATGAGGCTGGTGCCACTGCCGTGGCTGAAGCGCTGAAGACCGCCGATTTCACTGTGATGTCGATGGAAACCAAGCCGTACCGCCGCCGCCCGCAGCCGCCGTTCACCACCTCGACCCTGCAGCAGACCGCCGGCAATCGCCTCGGCATGGGTGCTCGCGCCGTGATGCGCGCGGCCCAAAGCCTGTACGAGAACGGCTACATCACCTATATGCGAACCGATTCGGTGACGCTGTCGCAGGAGGCCATCACCGCCGCCCGCAACGCCGTCTCCTACCACTTCGGCGACAAGTTCCTCTCCGCCGAGCCCAAGCAGTACGCCACCAAAACCGCTGGCGCGCAGGAAGCGCACGAGTGTATTCGCCCGGCGGGCTCGCGCTTCCACGACCCGGATGAGCTGGCTTCCAAACTTCCCGGCGACCAGCTGCGCCTATACACGCTGATCTGGCAGCGCACGCTTGCCTGCCAGATGGCTGACGCCACCGGCTCCACCGCCACCGTGCGCCTGTCTGCGCCGGCCGGCCCCACCGAGGGCGAGGCCGCGTTCCAAGCGTCCGGCACCGTCATCGAATTCCCCGGCTTTATGAAGGCCACGGGGGAGGGGCGCAAGCCCAAGGCCGCCGCTCCCGGCGCTGGGGCTGGCTCGGACCAGGCTGCTGCCGCCGGCAAGACGGACGCCAAAGCCGTCAGGGGTGACGCCTCCGAATTCAACACCTCCCTGCCGCCGATGAGCGTCGGCCAGCAGGTCGAGGCAAGCGACATCGAACCGGACGGCCATGAAACCCAGCCGCCGGCCCGTTATACCGAGGCCACGCTGGTCAAGACGCTGGAAGCCAAGGAAATCGGTCGCCCGTCCACTTACGCGAGCATCATCTCCACAATCATGGATCGCGGTTACGTATACGAGCGTGGCCGTGCGCTGATCCCCAGCTGGCTCGTCTTCTCCGTGACCAAGTTGCTCGAGACGAACTTCCCCAAGCTGGTCGACTACCAGTTCACCGCCGAGATGGAAAACGGCCTTGACCGCATCGCCCACGGCGAGGAATCCGGCCGCGATTGGCTCACCCACTTCTACTTCGGTTCCGGCGAGGGCGCCGCCCGCAACGCCGACGAGGCGCACGAAGGCCTGCAACAGCAGGTTGCGCAGCTCGGCGAGATTGACGCGCGCGCCATCAACACCATCGACATCGGCGACGGCCTGCACGTGCGCGTCGGCCGTTACGGCCCGTATCTGGAAGACATGGAGCATCTGGACGCCGAAGGCAACCCGAAGCGCGCGTCTCTGCCGGACACCATCGCGCCGGATGAGCTGACGGTGGCCGTGGCCCGCGATTTGATCGACAACCACTCCGGTGGACCGCGCGAGCTGGGCGTTGACCCGGTATCCGGCGGTACCGTCGAGGTGCGTAATGGGCGTTTCGGCCCGTATGTGGCGTTGGTGCCGCCGGCTGAGGCTTCGGCTGGCGCTGCTGGCGATACTGCTGGTGCTTCTGCGGCCAAGAAGGGTTCGAAGAAGGCCGCGGTCGCTGCCGCGTCGCGCCCGAAGATGGCCTCGTTGTTCAAGACGATGAGCCCTGAATCGCTGTCGCTGGAAGACGCGCTAAAGCTGCTGAGCCTGCCGCGCGAAGTGGGCACATACGAGGAAACCAACGCCGAAACCGGCGAGGTATCCGAATGCACGGTGGCCGCCAACAACGGTCGCTACGGCCCCTACCTGACCAAGACGGGTGCCGACGGCAAGTCGGAGACCCGCTCGCTGTCCTCGGAAGACGAGATCTTCACGGTCGATATCGACAAGGCCAAAGAACTGTTCTCGCAGCCCAAGTACGGCCGCGGGCGTGGCCGTGGTGCCGCCAAGCCGCCGCTGCGTGATTTGGGCAAGGACCCGAACACCGGCAAGAATGTGACCATCAAGGACGGCCGTTTCGGCGTGTACATCACCGATGGCGAGACCAACCGCACGGTGCCGCGTCAGTACACGCCTGAGTCCATCACCCCTGATGACGCCTTCCGACTGCTCGCCGAAAAGCGTGCGGCTGGTCCCTCCATCCGTGGCCGTCGCGGCCGTGAGCGTGCCGGTGCCGCGAAGTTGGGAGCCAAGGGAGCCAAGAAGGGCGCTGCTTCGGCTGCGACCAATGCCGCCGAGGCCAAGCGCGCCGGACGCCGTGCCGAGGTGAAGAAGCTGGCAAACAAGGGCTGGTCCAACCAGCGCATCGCCGAAAAGCTCAGCTCCACCGCCGCCACCGTCAAGAAGGATGTCGACTGGCTGACCGCCAACGAGGGCTACGAGCGCCCCGCCGTAATTCCCAAGCGTGGCTGAGCGGAATTATTGCTCTACTTGCGTTTCAAGGGGCTGGTCATCTGCTGAACCACGAGTATGAACGGCTCCGCGCCAACGTCATTCCGCCGTTTTGGAACGTTGTCTACTTGGGCAACAGCCCCTCGAAACGGAAGTAGACCTTCAGAAAAGACCAAATCAGCCCTTTGAAACGGAGGTAGAGCTGGTTTAACTGCCTGTTGGACGCAACTCTGCGCCTAACGCTAAGGTCAATAGCATGAGCGGTCTGTTTGTTTCGTTTGAAGGTGTCGATGGCGTGGGCAAGACCACGCAAGTCGAGCGGCTGCGTGCGTATCTTGAGGCTCAGGGGCGTACCGTGGTCGTTACCCGTGAGCCGGGAGGCACTGCGCTAGGCAAGGCCATTCGCCAACTGCTGTTGCACGGTGTGGATGGGGGCGCCGCCGACATCGCACCGCGCGCCGAGGCGCTGCTATTCGCTGCAGACCGAGCCCAGCACGTTGCCGAAACCATCCGCCCGGCATTGGAGCGCGGTGAAGTGGTGATCACCGACCGCTATTTAGACTCTTCCTTGGCCTATCAGGCCGGTGGCCGCGAACTCACGCCAGAAGAAATTCGATCCTTAAGCATGTGGGCCACCAACAACCTGCTGCCCGACCGCACATATCTGCTGGACATGGATCCAGCGCTTTCCCACAATCGTCTTGAGCATGCCGAAGATCGCATGGAGTCGGCCGGCAGCGACTTCCAGTCCCGCACCCGTCAGGCGTTCCTCAACTTGGCCGCGGCCGAGCCGAATCGTTTCCACGTGATCGATGCCAGCCAGTCCATCGAACAGGTGTGGTCCGCCATCGAAGCGGACATTCAGACACTGCTGCGGGACAATGTTGCAGATGTGGATACGGTGATGGCGCGATCCGGGGCGTCTACAGGAGCTGTGACGATGGGCGGTGTCCGATGAACGTATGGGATTCGCTGGTCGGCCAAAAGCCGGTAATCGACATGCTGAGCCGTATCGCGCAGGGCGACCCGAGCCAGATCACCCAGTCGTGGCTGATCTGTGGACCTCCCGGATCGGGCCGTTCCAACATGGCTCGTGCGTTTGCGGCTGCGCTGGAAAGCCCGGATCACGGTACGAGCGCTGAACCCACGCGCGTCACCCAACAGGTGCTTGCCGGCACGCATCCGGATGTCACGGTGTTGACCACGAACAAAGTGACTATTGGTATCGATCAGGTGCGTGAGATCATCACTACCTCCGAGCAGATGCCCGCCACCGCACCGTGGCGCATCATCATCATCGAAGACGTGGATCGCATGCTTGAGCGCACCACCAACGTGCTCTTGAAAGAGATTGAGGAGCCGGCCGAGCATTGCATCTGGCTGCTGTGCGCGCCCAGCGCCCAGGACGTGCTGCCCACCATCCGCTCGCGCACACGCATCGTGAATCTCGCCGTGCCCTCCACCCAGACGGTGGCCGGATTCCTGACCTCCACTACCAATGTTGAGCCGAAAATCGCCCAGCGTGCGGCCCGACTCGCCGAAGGCCATATCGGCATCGCCAAGTTGTACGCCACCGACGAACGGGTCATGTCCGACCGCGATGAACTTGTGGTCGGTGTGCTGAATCTGGTCCGTGCCTCGGATGCAGTGTTGTTGGCCGGCAATCTTATCGACAATGCCAAGGCCCAGGCCGAGGCGGACGCGAACCGCATCACCGCCGGCCAGGAAGCGGAATTCCGCCGCATCAACGGACTGGCACCGAGCGACCGCATCCCGCCGAAACTGCGTGGCGCGTTCAACCAGATTGCCAAGAAAGACGATGTGAAGCGTTTGGTCACCCGCCGTACGCGCGACGTATTGGATCGTGCGCTGAACTCCATCGCTTCCATCTACCGAGATGTGGCGGTGCTGCAGAACAATGCGGAGGATTCGGTGGGCCTCATCAACCTGGAGAACCGCTCGTCGATCACCGAATTGTCGGTGCGGTTGAACCGGGCCGGTGCCGTGACCCGTCTGGACGAAGTGGCCCACGCCCGCAAGCGCCTAGCCGGCAACGGCAACCCGCTACTGGTATTCGAATCCCTCTTCTGCGCCCTAATCCCATAACCCGACGCAACCAGCCCCCTCTGACGAGGGGCTGTCGAGCGCGGCGAGACTGGGGAGAGACCCCGTAACGCACAGCCCCCCAGTACGTCACACATATGAGCGATACTGGGACGTATGAAGATTTCCGCCGATTTCACCGTCATTCCGGACGATTTCGCCAAGGCCGCGGCCCCTGAATATTTCAATGGTGGCGTGCCGGTCGTCTCCTTCCCGTTCTACATCGATGATGTGAACCCCGAGGCCCGTTACCTGCACTGGGAGTTCGTGGACCCGGATTCGATTCCGGTCTGCGGCTTCGAGTGGATTCACTGGTCCGTGGCCAATCTGCCGATTGATGCGCTGATGTACGACTTCAATGATTCGCATGCGTTGGCCATCCCGCCGGACTTCTCCCGTCAGCTGCCGGCCATGATTCCCGAGACCGTGCAAGGCCGCAATTCTTCGGCCTCCAAGTTCTTGGGCTGCAGCACTGACCCAGCGGTGATCATGCGGTACAACGGTCCGCAGCCGCCGGACAAGGACCACGAGTACCACCTGCAGGTGTGGGCCACCAAGAAGCCGTTGCCCGGCTTGAATCAGGGCTTCTGGCTCAACGAGCTGTTGCACGCGCTGCGCAACAGCGGCGAAGCGCCCGACACCGACGGCATCTTCCTGACCGGTAAGGCGTGATTTTTAGTTGGCGTATGTAGCTCCCTCTGATGAGGGAGCTGGCCGCCGTAGGCGGACTGGGGGAGAGACAGTTAGAGTGACTACCCCTCAGTCTCGCTTTGCGAGACAGCTCGTCCTGCAATTATGGACGGGCTACCGCCCGCAACATTTGTGGTGGGACTTATCGTCCCACCCTCGCCTACAAACAGCCCACCGGGCTGTTTGCTGAACGGCTCAGCCTGACAAGGGGAGCTTGAATAAGAGAAAGGACACCATCACACTATGGCCTGCACCACGATTCTGGTAGGCAAAGACGCGAGCTATGACGGTTCGACCATCATCGCCCGCAACGAGGATTCCGCGAACGGCGAGTTCAACCCGAAGCGCTTCATCGTCGTGAAACCGGAGGAACAGCCGCGCGAATACAAATCAGTGATCTCCCACCTGACCATCACTCTGCCGGACGACCCGCTGCAGTACACCGCCGTGCCGAACGCGGACCTCAAGGAAGGCATCTGGGGCGAGGCCGGCGTCAACGAGGCGAACGTGGCGATGAGCGCCACCGAGACCCTGACCACCAACGAGCGCGTGCTCGGCGCCGACCCGTTCGTGGAATACACGCCGGCCAAGGGCGATGAACCCGAGGTTCCCGGCGGCATCGGCGAAGAGGACTTCCTGACCATCGTGCTGCCGTATGTCAAGACCGCACGCGAGGGCGTCCAGCGCCTCGGCGCGCTACTTGAGGAATTCGGCACCTACGAGATGAACGGCGTCGCCTTCTCCGACTCCAACGAAATCTGGTGGCTGGAAACTGTGGGCGGCCATCACTGGATTGCCAAGCGCGTGCCGGACGAGGCCTACGTGACCATGCCGAACCAGCTCGGTATCGACGAATTCGACCTTGAGGACGCTCTGGGCGACCAGGAAGCGCACATGTGCTCCGAAGATCTCGCCGAATTCATCGAAACCAACCACCTGGACCTCGCGGTGGAGAACACCACCCCATTCAACCCGCGCGACGCCTTCGGCTCCCACTCCGACTCCGACCACGTGTACAACACCCCGCGCGCCTGGTACATGCAGCGCTTCCTCAACCCGTACGACGAGGTGTGGGACGGCCCGGACGCCGACCACAAGCCCACCTCCGACGACATCCCGTGGGCCCGCCAGCCTGAGCGCAAGGTGACCATCGAGGACATCAAGTACGTGCTGAGCTCCCACTACCAGGGCACCCCGTTCGACCCGTACGGCCAGCTGGGCGATGAGCGCACCCGCCACATGTACCGTACGATTGGCATCAACCGCCAGAGCCAGCTCGCGGTGATGCAGATCCGCCCGTACCGTCCGCAAGCCTCCCGCGCCATCCAGTGGATGGCATACGGCTCCAACCCGTTCAACACGCTGGTGCCGTTCTTCCCGAACGTGGACACCACGCCCGCTTACCTTGAGGACACCGCCACCCGCGTGACGTCCGAGAACTTCTACTGGGCCAACCGCATCATCGCCGCCCTGTGCGATGGCGCCTTCCGCTCCACGTCCAACGCCGTCGAGCGCTACCAGGAGAAGACCGGCGCGATGGGCCACCGTTTGGTCGCCGCCACCGACGAGCAGATCGCCCGTCTGGGCTTGACGGCCGCCGAGGAAGCCGCGCAGTCCGCCGCTGAAGAGGAATTTGAGGCCGACAACGTGGATGGCGATGTGCAGCCGATGACCCCGGACGAGACCATCGCCGCGCTGCGTAACCCCGAGGTGCGCGAGATTCTCGCCGCCGCCAACCAGACCATGGCCGACCAGCTCAAGGAGGAAACCGAAAAGCTGCTTGACTCCGTGCTGTACACTCGCAGCATGGAAATGAAGAACGGCTTCCACATGTCCGACTTTTAGTCCGTATTGAGCTCCCCTCCTTGAGGGGCTAAGCCGTTAAGAAAACAGCCCAGTGGACTGTTTTTAGGCGAAGAGGCGGCGACTGCCGCCCCACCACACAAACACAGAAAGGCTTTATATGACCACCATCGAAGACTTCACCAGCCAGTACGGTCTGGTCCAGAAGATCGACGCATTCGGCTACATGAAGTACCTGGCCGAGAACCCTGACGCCCCGCGCAAGCACGGCAAGGTGGTGCTCGTCACCGCCGATACGCCGCTCAAGGCATCGCGCGGAGAAGGCAAGACCACCACGACCATCGCCCTGATCGACGCCCTGAACAAGCGCGGCATTGATGCGACCGCCGTGCTGCGTCAGCCGAGCATGGGCATCACCGCAGCCGGTTCCAAGGGCGGTGCCTCCGGCGGCGGCAAGGCTTCCCTGACCCACCCCGAGCTCATCGACTGGGGTCTGTGCGGCGAAATGGGCGCCATCGAGGCGGCCCAGAACCTGCTCGTCTCCTTCGCCGAGAAGGCCATCGATGACGGCAAGCTCGACACGATTCTCGTGCCGCGTGTCTCCGAGGTGCCGAGCCGCTCTCTGCGCTCCACCGCCGTGGACTACGGCAAGGGCAACGTGCCGGAGAAGGTCGTGCTCACGCCGACCTGCGAGCTCATGCAGATTGTGGTGCTCTCCCGCTCGATGGACGAGATTTCCGAGCGCGTGTCCAAGATGATCGCCGGCACCAAGGACGGCAAGGCCGTGACCTTCGGCGAATTCGTGGACCTGTGGCGTATCACTGGCATTCTGGCCGACGCGGTCAAGCCGGCCAAGACCGAAACCGTGAACGGATCCCCGGTCTACGTGCACGGTGGCCCGTTCGCCAACGTGTCCATCGGCATTCCGACGCTGGTCTCCGTGGAAATGGCCTGCGCCCTGCATGACGTGGTCATCGTCGAGGCCGGCTACGGCACCGACGCCGGCGCCCAGAAGTGGCTGGACATCGCCTGCCGCGAATACGGCGCGCAGTGGCCGTCCGCCGCCATCGTGGTGACCCGTGCCTCCACTTGGCGCGACGATCCCGAGCTGGCCTGGCGCTACCCGTTCCACGTGCAGCGCCTGGAGAACCTGGACATTCCGACCTTCCCGCTCATCAACCTGTGGGAAGGCGAGGACGATCAGGTTCCGTCCCTGAGGGCCACCGCCGACGAGCTGGGCTTCCGCACGCCGATCATCGACAACCTGTTCCGCGACGGCGGCGAGGCGCTGGCCCCGCAGCTTGACGGTTTCGTCGACGCGTTGCAGAACGGCTCCATGCCGGCCGAACCGCACTCGCACAAGGGCATGGCCCTGACCGAGAACGCCAAGTGGGTGGCCGAAAACGCCTACGGCGTACCGGCCGAGCGCGTGATTTACAAGCCGGGCTTCACCGAGTCCGTGTCCGAGGCCGTGGAACTGTGCCAGAGCGCAGGCATCTCGCTGGACGATCTGGCGTTCGTGGCGGTCAAGTCCCCGGCGACCATGACCGACAACGACCGTGCCCCCGAAGAAGAGCGCACCGTGACCCTGAAGAAGGTCGAGGTGCATGCCGGTGCCGGTCTGGTCCACGTCAACCTGACCACCAGCCTCACCACCCCCATGCCCAAGATTGTGTGATGACAGGCATGAGGTGAGGTAACTCGCTTTCGAGGGGCGGATTTCCGGTTTTCCGGAGGTCTATCTGCGTTTCGAGGGGCTCTTCGATTGCGAAACCCGGAGTATGACCATTGAAATTGCAATGTTTATACTCCGGGTTTCTTGTTTTAAAAGCCCCTTGAAACGCTAGTAGAGCTTCTGAATGTTGGAAATCAGCCCCTTGAAACGTAGAAAGCCCGCCACCGGCGGGCTTTCTACATCTGAGCTTCCCTCTTTGAGGGGAGCTGTCAGCGAAGCTGACTGAGTGGAGCCAGAATACGCAAATTAGAAGTTGCTACCCTGAGTCGTTAAACGGAAAGCCCGGTGGACTTTCCGTAGGCGATGCGAACAGCTATGCTGCGAGGAGAATGGTGGCAACTAGAAGTTGCCGCCGTTCCAGCCCCAGTCGGTGGTGACGGTGTAACGGATGTAGGTGCGGTCCTCGGGAATGCCGAGCGTGGAGTTCAGCGCGGCCATAATGCTCTCGGTCAGCTTTTCCCAAGCAGAGCCCGGCACGGAGCGGCCGAACACGTTGACCTCCACATAGGCGGCGGGCTGGTCATCGCTACCACCGAAGTAAATCGGCATATTGTCCTCGAACGGGCACATTAGCCAGCCCTCGGACTTGCCCGGCACGGCGGTAATCGCCTTGCCATAGGCGGCCTTCAGTGCCTTGCGCTGCTCAGGGGTGGTGGACACGGACACATGAGTGTGAATAACGGGCATAATTCCTCCTTGATTCGGTTCGCTTCCAGTCTAGCCTCAGCGGCTGCTGTTGAACATGGCAAGCGGACGTAGGAAGCTGCTCGCAGAACGGACCGGGGCAAGGCCAATTGGGGAGATTATTGGCCTTTCCAGCCAATATATGTTCCGCAGTCAGCCCAATAGTGTTGAATACTCTTGTGAGAAAACTGATTGAACAACTGATGAAGTTCGGCATTGTGGGCGTCATCGCCTTTGTTATCGACTGGGGTATCCTCAACCTATTGGTTGGCATATTCCACATGCACAACGTGCTGGCTGCCACCATCTCTTTCATCATCTCGCTGATTTTCAACTATCTGGCGAGCATGAAATTCGTATTCAAGCATCGTGATGACATGGCGCGCTGGATGGAGATTCTTATCTTCGTGGCGGGCGCTGTAGTCGGTCTGTTCATGAATGACGCGATTATCTGGATTTCCACTTATGGCATGAACCATGATGCCTATGTATCGCAGCATGCCGAATATCTGTTGCGCACCAATATCGGCAAGTTGGTGGCCACTGCCGTGGTGATGATCTGGAACTTCTTGATTCGCAAGTGGCTGCTCGACGATACGCACACCAATGCGATGAACCGTCTGAAGTCCGCTGAAAATCGACTGAATGCCGAGGAGCTTGAAGCCAAGTGGCAGAACAGCTTCTCCCACAAGCTCGGCATCTGGTCCCTGGAACACACGCCCAAAGGCTGGCCGAAGTAGCGGTTTGACGTATTAAGCCCCCCTCGTCAGAGGGGGCTTAGTTTTTGTCTCACACACTCACTTCAGTCAAGGTCGGCTGCTCGGTGGAGCTCTTGATCTGCTTGAAACCAATCAGCGCAATCATCAGCGAGGTCAGTGCCAAGGTGGTCACCACCATGAAGCCTCCATGCGAGCCCATGCGGTCGATGAACTGGCCGGCAATCGCCGAACCGGCGGAGGAGCCGATAGAATTCATCGCCCCCATCCACGCCATGCCCTCGGTCAAGCGAGAGGGCGGCACCAGATGCAACATGAGCTGGTTGCCGTTGATCCACGTCGGGGCCTGGCATACGCCAATAATCAAGTAGATGATCATGATCACCCACAGATGCTTGGCGAACAGGAACGTACTGATGCCGATGTTCACCACGGCCAGGCAGAAGTAGAAGCGCTTCCACAGGGCAATCGACCAGTTCTTCGCGCCATACACCAATGCGCCCATCAGCGAGCTGAAGGAGAAGCAGGCAAACACAAAGCCCGTGTACTGCTTCATATTCGCTTCGGTGGCAAACGCAATAATCGAGATGCCCGTAGCCGACTGGAACGCGCCCAAACCGAACCAGGTGACGCACACCGCAATCAGACCCGGACCCCAAATGGACGCCTTCTTGCCCGAACACGCATCGGCGACCGCCTGCTTAATGGCTGCGTTAATCGTGGCCTCATCGGTCACGCCTTCACGCTCAAGACGGCGGCGGGTCTCCTCGGCGGCGGTTTCCACCTTCAGCGCCTCAGCCTTGGCGGCCTCGCGCTCACGGTATTCCTTGCGGGAGATGCCCTCGGCGCGCGCCAGCGCGGTCTGCGATGGCGGCTCAGTGGTCAGCTCGGTCAGGAACATCAGCGCACCGATTACCACGCACATGCCAGTGAACGAGAACGCCAGCAAACCGGAGATCACCGCCAGCGTGGAGGCCAATGGATTGCCGATTACCCACATGCATTCGTCGAGCACGCCGCACAGCGACAGCGCGCGGTTCGTGCGCTCCCGGTCACCCTTAAGAATCTTGGTCCAGCGCGCGCGGCTCATCGCGCCCCACGGCGGAATGGCGGCCAGGAACGGCGTCAGACAGTACAGCACCCATTCCGGCGCGCGGTTGGTAATCGCCGTCACCAGCGCGATGGCGGCCACAATCCAAACGATAATCGTCGGAATCGAGACCTGCCTCTGGCCGAACTTGTCGGTCAGCTTGCCTAGCAGCGGCGTGGTCACGGCCAGCGCAATCGCCTGAATGGCGGTGAGCATGCCGGCCAGCGAATAGTTGCCGTAATAATGCTGTACGGAAATGGTGATGGTCATGCCGACCATCGGGAATGGCATGCAGGCGATGACCGAGCCGATGGAATAACGGGCGGTATGCGGAATGCGCAGTAGTTCCGCATACCCACCAAAGACTTTGTGGCCTACTTCCTTGATGCCGGCCAGAATGGTGCCCGAGTCCGAGTTGGACGAGTTATTGGGCATAACAGCACTACGCTCCTTTCCGCTCCCGATTGGATGTCCCCCGCTGGCGTGGCGTTGCCGGCGAAGCCCTCATCGAATGATGTGTTGTCCATGGTCGCGCAAAGTTTGCGTCGGATTTTCCCATCCGCATATTTGCGTCACGGATACTCTACGGGTGTCCACTCCGCGACACGCGGTAGATTGGAGATATTAAGACAACGTTCTCATGCCCTTCAGGGCGGGAAGCAGAAAGGCGGCTCATGAGCGCTACTACCATCCATTTCGTCCGGCATGGCAAGGTATATAACCCCGACCATCTGCTCTATGAGCGGCTGCCCGACTTCCATCTTTCCGACCTTGGCCGTCGCATGGCTCAAGCCACCGCCACGTACTTGGCCAAGAATCCCCAAACCAATACGATTGCAGCCGTCTACTCCTCGCCGCTCGACCGTACGCGCGAGACCGCCGGCGCGATTCTCGATGCGCTGAACCCCGTGCGCGAGGCTCGTGGCGAGGCTCCGCTCACGCTCACCACTGATGAACGGGTGATTGAGGCCGGCAACGAGTTCCGTGGCAAGCGCATCGGCCATGGCGAGGGCGCGCTGTGGAAGAACGGCAACTGGAAGCTCGTCGCCAACCTGTACAAGCCGAGCTGGGGCGAGTCCTATCAGCACATCGCGGCGCGTATGGACGACTTCGCCCGCGAGAAGGTGGCCCAGCACCCCGGCGAGCAGATTGTGGTGGTCAGCCACGAATCGCCGATTTTCAGTTATCGCCATTATCTGGAGACCGGCCACCCCGAGCACTGGATGTTCCTGCGGCACACGGCGCTCGCCTCCGTGACCTCGGTGACGTACGACAACGAAGCCGGCCGTGTGATGTCAATCACGTATGTCGACCCAGCGGCCAACGTCAAGTAACGGCACACTGGTGAATAGTTGAGACATAATCTAGGCTCCCCTTGTCAGGGGAGCTGGCACCGTAAGGTGACTGAGGGGTAGTCCGAGAGATCTGGCACTACAATCGAGTGGCGGACGCAAAGGAGCATAGATGACCATTGAACTCAATCGTGAGGCAATCGCACAGGTCGCGGCATTGCCGGCGGTAACTGAGGCCGCCGAAGCCGGCTCGGCGCTGATCAGCCTGTGGCCGTTGACCGAAGCCATGCAGATGGACAATGACGCCAAGTACGCGGAGAATCTGCAGGTTCGCGTCACGCGCGCATTCGCCCGCGTGCTGACCGGTGAAGACGTCACGGTGCCCGATGCCGAATTCGTCTATGAAGGCGCCGATGAGATTCCCGGCCGCCCACAGAACATCGTCGATACGCTGCTGGCCGCCAACGATGCCTACGACACGATGGCCGACTACTCCGAATCCGGCGATGTACAGCTGATCTTTGACGCCGCCGAAGCGTTGGACGTTCGTTGGGACACCGATGTTGCGGCTCACGTCCGTGAGACGATTGCCGCCGTGGAAGCCCAGATTGAAGACGACGCCGCGCAGGGCCGTCTGTCTACGTCCAGCGAGCCCGCTGATGTGGCCACCCGTTTTGCCACCGCGCTCGCCGTGTGCGATGCGCTGCTGAGCGTGGTGACCGGTGACGGCGAACACGATGGCGACGCCGCAGCTCAGGCGGTCAAGGTGCTGCCGATTCTGCTGTACGTCAACGAGCTGCGCGAGCAGTGCTCGATTCCGCGCATATGCCTGACCGATCAGCAGATTCTTGAGCTGATTGATACGCGCGCTAAGGCCGCTGGCGCGGACACGCTGACCGCCACCGCCGAATACATCGCCCTGCTGGCCGGTGCCGAGTGGGGCAAGCATCGTGACGATGTGCTCTGGAACCCCGACGAGGCTAAGCGTCAGGCCAAGGAAGAAGACGAAGAGCGCAATAAGGAGGCTCTGGCCGCCAAGTTCGCGCATGTCAAGGATGATCCCGGCAAAGAGACCGTGGAGTTGTAAAGAGTAAGGGCGTTGCTCTGGCCGATGCTCCGCTCGTAACGGTTAGAGGCCTGGTGCCTCTCCCTCCGTCATCGCTTTGCGATGCCACCTCCCTCGTCAGAGGGAGGTGGGGTTACTGCTTATCGATTACTGAGCCGCGATCGATGAGCGTCGGGTCCACGTAGATGTGGCGGGTTGTAGAATCCGGGTTTTGGATGCGGTTCATTGAGTGGGGCCTCATTGTTGGGCTTCATGAGTGATGCGGCGAGCTTCTTGAACGAACCTCGCCGGCGTCAGTCACTGGCCTTGCCAGGGTTTCTGTGCGTTGTCGTCGGTGGGAGCCGTGTGCGGAGACAGCACGGTGGACCTATCATCAACGTTTTCGGGATTCGGCGGAACCTGGCCGTACTGTGGGGCCTGAGCGTCGGGCTGGCCGTACTGCGGAACCGGTACCTGACCGTAATCGGGCGTAGGCACAGCGGGCTGGCCGTAGTCAGGAGCTGGTGCGGTCGGCTGACCATAGGCCGGGGCTGGCTGGTTGAAGTCAGGAGCGGGTGCGCTCGGAGCGGTGCCCGGAGCGGCGAAGTTCGGAGCGGCCTGGTTGAAGTCCGGGGTTGCGGGAGCGCCGTACGGTGCGCCGTAAGCACCCTGAGGCATCGGGGCAGCTACTGCGTCATCGTCGAAACGTGCGCCTTCCGGCTTGCTGGGCATAGCCATGAACACGATGTAGACGATTGAACCAGCGAGCGTAATCAGTCCGCCAATGACCATGGCACCGAGGCCGCCGGTTGCCATGGCTCCATAGCTGGAGTCGCCAAGGCTGCCGAAGGCGCCATACAGTGCTGCGCCACCGCCGGCAACCATGATGATCATGCCGAGGGCCATCGCGCCATAGAAGATGGCGACCCACCAGCCGGGCTTGTCCGTGTCATGCAGACGGCGAACGGCGAGTGCCAGACCGGGAATCAGGATGGCCAGAGTCCAAATGCTGGAAAGGAACCCGAGCTTGCCGTCCGTGGCCTCGCTGAGGAGACTCAGCAGGACGCTGATGCCGACAGAGGCCAACGTACACCACCAGAACTCGCTGCGGGAGGCACGTCCCTTGAAGGCCACATACTTCTTCCAGAAACGGAGGAATGCCTCAGGGAAGGGGCAGTCGTAATACGGCTTGTTCAGCGGCACGGCTGCTGTGGCAGTGGGAGCGGCATACTGGTTGTATGCGGGCGGCACCTGACCGTAAGCGTTGGCGTCCGGTCCGGGCTGGCCGTAGGTAGGAGCCGCGCCGGGAGCGGGGAACTGCGGAGCTGCATTCGCCGCGTACGGGTCGGCGGCAGGCTGGCCATAGGCGGGAGTTGCACCGGGCGCTGCGCCGGGTACGGAAGAATCGGGAGCGGGCTGCCCGTATGCGGGCTGGCCGTAGGCCGGCTGTGCGGGGGCCGGGGCATTGAATTGCCCATAATCTGGCTGTGAGGGGGCCGGAGCAGGTGCACCGTATTGTGGCGTGCTGGGATTCTGCTGGGCCGGGGTACCGTTGGGCGCAGGCATCTGCGGCAACGGCACGTTGTTGGGATCGGTCATTGATTCCCCTTTCATAAGACGATTGCGTCGACTCCTATTCTTCCATTGTTTGGGTAAAAAACTCAACAATTGCGCCAAATGGTGTCGAAGCCTTGCGTGCGGGCGTGTGGATGGCGCCAAAGTAGGTGTCAAAACAGGTGTGAAGACAGGCATCAAGATATCGGGCACTACCAAAGACAGGCAAAAGAGATTTCGTTGGAAAATGACCGTTTTGGGATGGTGTTGGCCCGAAACGTCAATAACGAAGCAAAAGAGCGAGGAGCACTGCTCTCCGCGTCCGGCGCGCGCGGCACAATAGGGGATTATGACTGATGCTGAAAACACCAAACCCGAACTGCCCAAGAACGTTCGTGTTCGCTTCTGCCCGTCGCCGACCGGAACCCCGCATGTCGGCATGATTCGTACCGCCCTGTTCAACTGGGCGGAAGCTCGCGCCACCGGCGGCACGCTGATCTTCCGTATCGAAGACACCGACGCCGTGCGCGACTCCGAAGAAAGCTACAACCAGATCCTCGAATCCCTGCGTTGGCTGGGTATCGACTGGGACGAGGGCATCGATGTGGGTGGCCCTCACGGCCCGTACCGCCAGTCCGAGCGTACCGCCATCTACAAGGATGTTGCCGCCAAGCTGCTCGAAGCCGGCTACGCCTACGAGTCCTTCTCCACTCCTGAGGAAATCAAGGGGCGCAACCTTGCCGCCGGCCGCCCGGCCGAGTTCGGCTACGATGGCTACGACCGCAACCTGACCGATGAACAGAAGGCCGCCTTCCGCGCCGAGGGCCGCAAGCCTGCGCTACGTATCAAGATGCCTGATGAAGACATCGCCTTTGACGATCTGATTCGCGGCACCATCGAGTTCAAGGCCGGCTCCGTGCCTGACTACGTGATCGTGCGCCCGAGCGGCGACCCACTGTACACGCTGACCAACCCGGTCGACGACGCGATGATGGAAGTCAACGTCGTGCTGCGCGGCGAGGACCTCCTGAGCTCCACCCCGCGCCAGATCGTGCTTTACCGTTACCTTATGGAACTCGGCATCGCCAAGGAGATGCCGCTGTTCGGCCACATGCCGTACGTGATGGGCCAGGGCAACAAGAAGCTCTCCAAGCGCGACCCGGAGTCCAACCTGTTCAACCACCGCGACAACGGCTTCATCCGCGAGGGCCTGCTCAACTACCTGGCTCTGCTCGGCTGGTCCATTGCGCCGGACCGCGACGTGTTCTCCATGGACGAGATGATCGAGAAGTTCGACGTGCGCGACGTCAAGGCCAACCCGGCCCGCTTCGACATCGACAAGGCCATCTCCATCAACGCCGAGCACATCCGTATGCTCGAGCCCGAGGACTTCCTGCGCCGCTCGGTGCCGTACCTGCACCGCGACGGTGTGGTGTCCGCCGACAACTGGGATGCCCTGACCGACCGTGAGCGTGAGGTACTGACCGCCGCCGCTCCGCTGGTTCAGCCGCGCGTGCGCCTGCTGGGCGAGGTCGCCGGCATGGTCGGCTCCCTGCTGTCCACCGAGGAGTATCTGGAGCCTGCGGACGACGCCAAGAAGCAGCTGAAGGATTCTGCCGGCGAGGTGCTGGACAAGGCCATCGCCGCACTTGAGGCTGTGGATGAGGCTGACTGGAAGACCGACAACCTGCATGAGACCCTGAACAAGGCTCTGGTTGAGGAGGGCGGCTACAAGCCGCGCCTCGCTTTCGGTCCGGTGCGTGTGGCCATGTCTGGCCGTCGCGTGAGCCCGCCGCTGTTCGAGTCCATGGAGATCGTCGGCAAGCCGGTTTCCCTCGCTCGCCTGAAGGGCCTGCGCGAGCACCTGTGAGCTAAGGTTCCTTCCGTGCTCGGCTGAGCTGTAAGGACACTCAAGGTGGGCGTCTGCATGTGCAGATACCCACCTTTTCTTGTATTCATTGATGAGCTGGAACAGCTGGAAAGTCTTACCGCTGCGCCGCATGCCAGTGAGAATATGTACGAGGTTGAACATGGCTGGTTTGTGCAGTGAGGTCACGAAACGTGCCTTGTAGGTGGTTTCGCCTTCATGCGTCCATGAAACGGTTGATAGGTAACCGGGCGGCGGTCTTTAACGTGACATTGCATTACAAGCATCGCGACGCGCTTGCTGTCGTAAGGGAACATAAGCGCCTCATTTGGTTCTTGAAGGCTGATTTGCCGGCTATGAATGTGCAAGGCAAAGATCATTGCCTCATCTGCAATTTCATCAGTGTATTAGATGGTAATTCATCAGTAGGGCTTATGATAATCCGCCAGTAGAGTTCATGCAAATTCATCAGTAGTGGTAGCGTAGCACTTGAAATCATAGGGCTTTGAACTATGCGCTGCATGGAATGTCATTTGATTCCGATGTTGGGTGGAATATGGATATGCCGTTTGTATTGATGTGGAACTGACGCTTGCGGTTTTTCCGGTTGCGCTGAATGCAGAAGTGGAGTCTACGGGGCGGGGTGAGTGGCTACTTCGCCGCGTAATCGGGGTATGGGCCATTTGGGTGCTGGCGAGAGCTATGGCGTGAAATCGTTGAAATTCCGCGCGACACGCCGTAAGTTGCGTAAGGGTGAATACTTGCGTATATTTATCACTCGTTGCGCAGTTCGCCTCGCAGCCGGTTGAAAAACTGAATATGCCCCCATCGTCTAGCGGTCTAGGACTACGCCCTCTCACGGCGCCAACACCGGTTCAAATCCGGTTGGGGGTACGACGAACAGCTCCTTGGAGTTGCTACGCCAAGCCAAATTGGGATGTGGTGTAATTGGCAACACAGCTGATTCTGGTTCAGCCATTCTTGGTTCGAGTCCAGGCATCCCAGCCAATGACCCTCGCGGAATGCGAGGGTTTTTTGTTTTCAGGGAAGTAGCCGCTTGAAAAGCGACTTCCCTGCACATGAGTGCACATAAGAGCGCTAAGAGCGCATACGTGTGTATGAAAGTACGAGAATGAAGGAGATTGAAGTATGTCCGCTGGGCAGCAGACTGTACCGGCAAACAACGCCAACAATGCAAGCAATGAAGGCGCTCGGAAGAAGCACATGTCTAAGGCGGCCGTCGCCATTATCGCCGTGGTGGTCGTGGCCATTATCGTCGTGGCCGGTGTGTTCGGCTTCCGCGCCTACTCCGATGCTCAGTACAACAATGCAGTCGCCGCCTGCGCCACCGCTTCCGAAAATGTGCGCAACGCCACCAACGACTACAACGGCTTGGTCAATGGCGATGCCGCTGATGCCGCCGCCCTTACCGAGAAAGATGTGAAGGATTCCTCCACCCTGGATGCCCTCAACAAGGAGCTGAGCGTGGAACTGCCGGTCTACGAAGGCTGCGTGGCCGATGATACCGCCGGCTTCAAGTCCGCCACCGATAAGCTCAACGAGCAGACCGACTGGTACAAGGCCCGCACCGCCTCTCTGAATAAGGCCGTGGATGCGGTGAACGCCTCCAAGAAGTGAGCTGCTGACACGGTAGCCGTGGAATGAGGCCTATGGAATAGGAAATAAGGCCTGCTGATTATTGAAGCGCTGTCTTGCGGAATCCGTAAGGCATCGCTTTTCTTCTGTATTGCTGTATTGCTGTATTGCTGTATTGCTGTATTGCTGCATGCGGCGCGTGATGCGCAGCGTCCAACATGCGCATAGTTTTTGGGTTGATTTTTGTTGTCAATCCGGTGACGCATTCAAGCGTCATTGCGGTCTCAGTAGTGGGACGCAACTGCAAATTGACCCATATTGCAGTTGCGTCCCACTCTTATGTGGGGTTCTCGATTGCATTTAACCGCATTGAGCGGCGTATCAAGCGGCGAGCTTGGCCTTGTAGTCTTCGCCCCAGTTCCATAGAGCGTCGATGACGGTTTTGAGGCTATGGCCAGTGTCGGTCAGAGAGTATTCGACGCGCGGCGGCACTTCGGGGTAAACCTCGCGATGCACAAGTCCGTCGGCTTCCATCTGTCGCAGGTTCGAGGTGAGCACCTTCTGCGAGATGTGCTCGATTGAGCGACGCAGTTCGCTGAAGCGCTTGGTACCGGTCAGCAGGTCGCGCACGATGAGAATCTTCCATTTGTCGGAAATCAGTGTGAGCGTCGTCTCCACGGGACACGCCGGGAGCGTGTTGACATCGATCATAGCATCACCTCGTGTAATCGTTGGAATCATGCAATAGTTCCTTTTAGGTGACTATAGCACTTTAAAGTACCTTCTTCCCAAAAAGTAAGTACTCCAATATTGTACTGTTTCAACGGCGGAAGCACCAGGTTCCGCCGTTGAAATCAATTAGGCACAGCGTGTAACAAGCGCAATGGATTACTACATAGGAGCCCATCATGACCCAGAACATCGCAGTTATCGCAGCCAACGGCAAGTCCGGCCAGCTCATTGTCAGGGAGGCCGTTGATCGCGGACTTGACGTGACCGCTGTTGTGCGAGGGGAGAACAAAACCGTCGCCCAGCACGCCATCATCAAGGATCTGTTCGACCTGACCGCAGCAGATCTCGCCGGATTCGATGTGGTCGTCGACGCATTCGGCGCATGGACGCCGGAAACCTTCCCGCAGCACTCCACGTCGTTGAAGCATCTCGCGGACGTCCTCTCCGGTGCTGACGCGCGACTGATCGTGGTTGGAGGTGCCGGTAGCCTGTACGTCAACCCGGAGCATACCGTGCAGCTGAGCCAAACCGATGGCTTCCCGGAGGCGTTCCTCCCGCTCGCCACCGCGATGGGGGATTCTCTCGCCGAGCTGCGCGAACGTAGCGACGTGCGTTGGACCTATGTCTCTCCGGCCGCCGACTTCCAGGCCGACGGGCCGCGCACCGGCAAGTATGTGCTGGCCGGTGAGGAGTTCACCGCGAACGAGGCCGGTGAAAGCGCCATTAGCTACGCCGATTATGCGATTGCGATCGTGGACGAAGCGACGGCGGCACCGGAGAATGCGCACGTCAACGAGCGTATTTCCGTGCGTTGGTAAGCGCGTATATGCGGGAAGATATGTGGAAAGCGCTCGCCGAATAAGCAGCACCCCGAAATCAAAACGATTTCGGGGTGCTTGTGCGTGTGGGCAAGACCCCAACCTTCATGGCGACTCAGGCCTGCTGCCGCTTGGGTTTTCGGACTATCGCGCGCTCGCCGTGTCGTTTCGGTTGCCACGTCCGCGGCGTGTCGTGGTGGGGCTTCGCGTCATTGCCTGGGGCGGGACTGCGCTCAAGCCGTTTGCTTCGACGCTGTCGTCGTAGTGCGGCTTTCGCTGAATGTTTCACTGAATACACTGAATTCAGTTATTAAACACTGAATTCAGTGTAAAATTCAGTGTATCAAGAAGAATGCGTTGGATTGGATCCCTTTATGGCACATGAATATGGCAAGGAAACGTTGTCGCTCGAGTTCAAAAGCGATTTGAAGCGTCTGCCAGATGACGATCTACTTGATGCCGTCGTGGCGTTGGCGAACTCGGATGGCGGTACGGTGTATCTGGGCGTCGAGGATGACGGCACGCCGACCGGCATCGACAAAGTGCATCAGGATGCGGTCGGTTTGTCGGCGATGATTGCCAACCGTACGGTTCCTCCGGTTTCCGCTCGTGCGCAGATCGTCGGGACGGAGAAGACGCCGGTGATGCAGATCGACGTGCCGAAATCCCGCAGCGTGGTCTCGACCAAGTCGGGCAAGGTGTTGCGACGCCGTATGAAGGTGGATGGTACGCCGGAGAGCGTGCCGATGTACCCGTACGAGATCGCCACGCGCCTGTCCGATTTGGGGCGTTTGGACTTTTCCGCGCAGCCGGTGCCGGATGCGACCCGTGATGATTTCGATCCCCTTGAACGCGACCGTCTGCGCCGGATTATCGGCACCTACCAATCCAGTGACCGTAATTTGTTGGAACTGACCGATGAGGAGCTGGAGAAATCCCTGCAATTGACGGTGACCGTCGATGGCAAGACCATGCCGACGCTGACCGGTTTGCTGCTGCTGGGCAAGGGGGAGTCTCTGAAACGCTTCGTTCCGACTCATCGGGCGTCTTTCCAAGTCATGTCTGGTACGGATATCAAAGTCAACCAAGACTATGCCGGACCGTTGCTGAAGACCATCGAGCAAATCAACGACATGTTCTCTCCTTGGAATCCAAGCGTCGAGCTATCCGTCGGTCTGTTCTCAATGATGGTGCCGGAATTCGATCATCGGGCGTTCCGAGAGGCGCTGGTGAACGCCTTCGGCCATCGTGACTACACCCTGCTGGGACGTGTGCGCGTGCAGTTGGATGATGCGGGGCTTACCATCGCCAATCCCGGCGGGTTCGTGGAGGGCATCAACATCCATAACCTGCTTACCGCCGAACCGCATGGTCGCAATCCCTGCCTGATGGATGCTCTGAAACGAACCGGATTGGCCGAGCGTACGGGACGCGGCATCGATCGCATCTGCGAAGGGTCGCTGCACTATGGACGTCCCCTGCCCGATTACACGGCGTCGAATGAGCGTAACGTGTCCGTGTACCTGCAGCGCAGCGCACCCGACGTCGAATTCGTGCGGATGCTTGCCGAGGAACAGGAGCGCACCGGTAAGACCATGCCGGTCAACGGTCTGCTGATTCTGAATATGCTCAGGAACGAACGGCGCTGTACGTTCGAGACCATGAACAAGAAACTCGATATGAGTGAGCAGCGTCTGCGCGCTATGCTGGGGCAGCTTACGGAATCCGGCATGATCGAAGGTTCTGGCAACGGTTCTCGGCGGACATACACTTTGGGGTCTACGGTCTACCGGCGCACCGGCAAGACCATCGAGTACGTACGTCAGACGGGCATCGACCGTGTGCGATGGCCAGAGCTCATTATGAAATTGGTTGCAGAGCAGAATGATGTCATGCGGGCGGATGTCATGGAACTGCTGCATGTCGATGCGAACCAGGCGTACTACCAGCTGTCCAAGCTCGTTAAGGGTGGAAAGCTGAGGGTCATTGGCCGTGGCAAGGGGGCGCGCTATACGATCGGTGGCTTTACCGGGCGAAAGTGATGTGCTGGCGGATGTGCCTGTGTGGGTGCTTTGTGCTGGGCATCGTCCGAACTTGGGAAGTCGTTTCGGTACTTAGGAAGGTACCTAGGAACCTGGGAAGTGGTGTGGGTAAGGTTCCTAGGTTCAGGTGCGGGTTAGTAGTGGTTCAGACTTGCCGTCGTTCGAACTTGTAGGCTAGTGCGCTCGCCGTGCCACCTCGGTTGCCACGTCCACGGCGTGTCGTGATGGGGCTTCGCGTCATTCATGGGATAGCTGCGGTGGGGTGAGGATTCGCCATGTGCCGCGCCGGTCCGAGCCGGTGCGTTCGATCAGTTTGGCTTCCTGCATCGCCCGGAACGTGCGCCATACGGTGGTGTAGGACACGTCCAGCGCGACCGCCGCCTGACGGTACGTGATCGCCGGATTCTCGCGAAGCAGTTCCAGAAGACGCCGCTCCCTCGGTGCGATGCCATTTACAGTTTCACTTACAGTTTCACTTGGGTCGAAAAGCCTTCTCCCGACTGGGAAACAGGGAGCCACGACACGCCCGACAATACCCACGGGGGCAAGACCCGAGAAACCGACAAAATAATAACAACAAACGAGAAATCGGGAGGAAAGAAAAAGGCCGGAAGCTCTAGAAAAATAAGGCTTCCGGCGAGGGCGGAGGATACGAGATTCGAACTCGTGAGGCTGTTACACCAACACGCTTTCCAAGCGTGCGCCATAGACCACTAGGCGAATCCTCCATGCTTTGCAGCGCGCAGTTGAACTGTGTTCCGCAGGCAACTCGAATAAGTTACCACAGGTTTCGGATAAGTGCACGCTTCGGCGTGGCGCGTGTCGCGACGCGGATGCGAAGAATGATTACTGCGGGTGAAAGACCCACTGGAAAGTTCCGCGCAACATCTGCACAAGGGCCGCATGCTTGTGCAGGGCCCACACACCCGCGCGCGCGATTCCTCCCTTACCTGCTCACGATCGCTATCGCCTGGCTGCCGTGGCTCATACTCACCTGGCCGGGCTCGATGCGCGACGATACGCTTGCCCAATATCTGCAATCGTCCGGTTTGCACCACTACTACACCCAGCATCCGCTGTTTGATACGCTCACGTTCGCCCTGTTCTGGCATATCGGCAGCGCACTCGGCTCTCCCCTGATCGGGCAGGCCCTATACGCCGTGACCCAAGCGGTTCTACTCGCCGCCGGCATCAACCCGCATCGCACCGATGAGACCTTCCGCACTCTGCGCGAGCACCCTAGACCAACCGCGGCGCAACGACTCGCGGCCCTGCGGATCTGGGTGCAGCGCGGCCTCGCGCATCCGGTTGAATATGTGGTGTTGCCGTTCACATTCCGGGAAAGCCATCCTCTCTGAGCATAGTTATCTCAGATAGTGAAATAATTACGGGGTTAAAAAGCACTAAAACGCCTCTTCTATTACCTCGCACCCGTCAGAAAATCAAGACTGTTGTTCAAGAATTTTTTTCTATAGAATTCATAGTTGTTTTTTGGACCATTCGAGTACTTGAAGTGAGAGGAATTCAGCATGGTTCGTCGCGCCTGCGCGCAGTCCGCTGAAATGAACACGATTCGGGAACGTGATACGCGCGTTGCCGTTTCTCGCGTGCGCGCGAAGTCGGGCAGCACCGGTCGTCTGCAGTCGGCCACGGTCTTGGCTCGTGCATTTGCGGCCATCGTTTTTCTGTTTGCGATGATCGCCGCGACCTTCCTCCCCTCCGCCATCATTCCGCAGTCCGCGTTCGCCGTGACGCCGGCAACCACTGCCACTGCTGCCACCGTCAAGAGCGACGACACCACCAGCGTCGATTACGCGACCTGGGCCGACGTTGCCAAGGCCGTCGAAGCGCAGTTGCAGGAAGGCCTTAAGGAATACAAGGACGGCAACCCAATGGGTGCCAAGTCCGATTTCGGGGCTGCATACACCACCGTCTACGTGACGTCCAACTTCAACAAAGTGGTGAGCGACACCATCGGCGCAGACAAGCAGACCGCGCAGCAGCAGGCCTTCCAGGACCTGCAAAGCCAGGTGTTCACGTCAGGCCAGACCGATCAGCTCACCCAGAAGGTCAACGACCTGACCGCCGACCTCGACGCCACGGCCCAGCAGCTCGATGCCAACACCAACCTCGCCAACCCGAAGCAGTACTCCGAAGACCTCCAGAAGCAGATCGCCAAGGAACGCAAGGAGCTCGGCGCCAAGAAGAAGCGCACCAAGGAAACGGCCAAGACCTGGAAGGAAGTCGCGGACGCGATGCTTCCGATCTTGGACAACGCCTACAAGGCCTACGAGGGGGGCGACGCTGCCAAGGGTGCCACGCTCGTGAACGATGCCTACTACCAGCACTACGAGAAGCTCGGCTTCGAGAAGACCGTGCTGAGCGCCATCAGCGGCAACCGCGTCTCCCAGGTGGAATACCAGTTCAAGCTGTGCCGCTCCTCGATGAACACCGGCAAGCCTGCTTCCGAAGTCAAGAAGTACGTCGACGACCTGAAGAACATGCTGACCACCGACGCCGCCAAGCTCGACGGCGGTGCCGCCGATGAGGAGGGCGGCTTCCTCAAGTTCATCACCAGCTCGGTCGGCCAGGCGTTCCTGATTCTGATTCGCGAGGGTCTTGAGGCCCTGCTCGTGGTCGCCGCTGTGGTGGCCTACCTCGTCAAGTCCGGCAACAAGCGCTTCACCAAGTGGATCTACGTGGGCGTGCTCGCCGGTCTGGCCGGTGCCGGCATCGTGGCGGTCATCTTCATGCTCGCATTCGGCGGCTCCGGCCCGCTGCAGGAGATCATGGAAGGCGTCTGCGCGCTCGTCGCCATGTGCATGCTGCTGTGGACCAGCAACTGGATGCTCAACAAGTCCTCGGTCGAGGCTTGGAACCGCTACATCAAGGAAAAGACCGAAGCCGCGGTGGCCTCCGTCTCCTCGCAGGTTGAATCCGGCGAGAAGGTGGCTTCCCGCACGGTGATTTCGCTTGCCATGCTGAGCTTCCTCGCCGTGTTCCGCGAGGGCGCTGAAACCGTGATCTTCTACCAGTCCATCTACACGATGAGCCAGGATACGCATGGCATGGTGGTCGGCGCGCTCGCCGCCGCCGTGGTGCTCGTGATTATCTTCTTGGTGATTCGCTTCACCTCCGTAAAGATTCCGATTGGCCCGTTCTTCCTGGTCACCTCGATCCTCATGTCCGTGCTGGTGGTTGTCTTCGCCGGCGGCGGCGTGCACGCGCTCATCGAGGGCGACCTGCTGCCCGCCAGCTACCTGCCGGGCGTTCCCACCAACGACTGGCTTGGATTCTACCCGTACGTCGAATGCATCATCGCCCAGGTACTGGCAGCCATCGCCGTCATCGCGCTGTTCGTGGTCGGCTTTGCCAAACAGCGTAAGGCCAAGGCCCAGCTTGCGGCCGGTGCGAGCAAGTCGGACGCGAAGGCTGACGAGGAGAGCGCGCAGGCGTAGCACAACGCCCGGTGCGACCATCTCGCGCAACACAACTTGCGACATGGCAACGGAAGCGATTCCAGCCCACGCCGCCACAACTAAAAAACAGATAAGTCGTGAATAATCCATTCACCACAACAAAAAGGAATAAAAGAAATGATGAAGAACAAGAAGCTTGCCGCTCTGCTCGGCATGCTGCTCGCCGGCTCCATGGCTGTTTCGATGGCTGCTTGCGGTTCCACCAACAACGCTTCCGATACCAAGTCCTCGACCAGCTCCTCCGACACCGCCACGAAGGACGACTCCAAGAAGGCCGACGCCCCGACTGAGACCTCCGGCTTCGAAGAGGTCCCGGTCGGCCCCTCCGGCACCGCCGAGGAGCAGGACAAGGCCGCTGGCCCGCTGACCGTGGGTGCCGTCTACTTCCAGCCCATCGACATGTACCCTGCTTCCATGGGTCTGAAGGCTGCTGACGCTTCCTTCCACCTGGAAGCCGACATCCACGCCTCTGAGGAAGGCACCGACTACGGCTACGGCAAGGGCGACTTCGTCCCTGACCTGACTGTGAACTACACCATCATCGACAAGTCCACCGGCAAGGAAGTCGAGGGCGGCACCGCCACCTCCGGTACCTTCATGCAGATGAACGCCTCCGACGGCCCGCACTACGGTGCCAACGTCAAGCTCGACAAGGCTGGCACCTACCAGCTCAAGCTCTCCATCGAGTCCCCTGAGAAGAACGGCTGGATGCTCCACGTTGACCCGGAGACCGGTGTCAAGAACCACAAGTTCTGGACCGAGCCCATCGAGGTCACCTTCGACAACTGGGACTACACCCCGCGTCAGTGGTGATTGACTAAGCGTAAAGCCCCCTCGTCAGAGGGGGCTTTACGCCGCTCTAGGGAGATAATTCTTAGGACGGTCTAAAAAACTCCCCTCAGTCCGCTTTGCGGACAGCTCCCCTCAGGGAGGGGAGCCTAAGGTGAACAGAGAAAGGACGCGAATGCTTGAACAATTCGTGGCAGTGATGCCGGGCACCTTGGCCCCCACATTGCTGGTGATGAGCCTGAGCGTGATGCTCACGGTCGGCGAGGGGCGAGATAAGCCGATAAGCTCGCATTGGCGTCTCATCGGCCTGACCGTTGGCCTGATCGCCGCTATCATATTCGCCGGTCTGCGTGCCTCGGCCGTGATCAACCAGCGCACGTTCGTCAACTATCCGGTGCTGTGGTGCGCGATCATTGCCGACATCCTCACCATCGTCGTGGTGGTGTTCGCACGCCGCATCACCACCAATTGGCAGCAGCACAAGGTGTTCATGCACATTGCGAACGCCGTCGCCGCCATCGACATCGCGCTCACCCTGTTCTACGCGCTGCCGGACGTGATCCTGCAGCTGACCATCTGGGTGGAGCCCGGCGACCCGATCTTCACGTCCGCCATGCTGCTGCGCGCGCTCGGCTTCGCGCTGGGACTGGCCATGTCGATTATCGTGGCCGCGATCTTCCGCACGATGCGTTCGACCGCGGTGCGTGCCTCGTTCACCGCCGCCGTTCTCGTGGTGCTGGTGATTCTGTTCGTCCAGCACCTGACCGGTGTCATGCAGATCCTGCAGGCACGCGGTTTCCCAATGGGCCACACGGGATTCGTGGCCCTCGCCTGGTCGATCAACCACAACGACTGGATGATCATGGCCCAGGCGTTCGTGTTCCTGATTCCGGCCGTCGCCTCCGTGGTGGCCGGCTTCCGCATGCCGCTGACCGGCGCGAACGCAGCCATCGGCCGCAAGCACAAGGCGTTCCGCCGCCGCGCCGTGGCTTCCGCCGTCTGGAGCCTCGTGGCCATGATCGGCGTCACCGCAACCCTGACCGTGGGCGTCGCCGCGACCCATCAGACCATCACCCTTTCGCCGCCGGAAGCCTACTCGCTCAAGGACGGCGTGGCCACCATCCCCTTCAGCCAGGTCGAGGACGGCCACCTGCACCGCTTCGAATACAAGGCCAAGGACGGCACCGTCATGCGCTTCATCATCATCCGAAAGAACGGTGGCGCGTACGGCATCGGCCTGGACGCCTGCGAGAACTGCGGCGCCGCCGGCTACTACGAGAAGGACGGCAAGATCATCTGCAAGAAGTGCGAGGTGGCCATCAACCTGGCGACCATCGGCTTCAAGGGTGGCTGCAACCCGATACCATTCCCGTACAAGACCGGCCACGGCAAGATCACCATTCAAACTACGGATCTGGACGCGCTGAGCGCCCACTTCCAGTGAGTCAGGCAGGAGGCAAGAATCATGTTCTTTCTGCGTATGATTACTCGCTCGTTCACCCGACAGCTGCGCCGGCGCCTGCTTATCGCGCTGACCGTATGCCTGTCGGCGACCGTGTCCGTATCGATGCTGGGCGTCGTGTTCGACGTGGGCGACAAGCTCAACGCCGAGCTGTCCACCTACGGTTCGAACATCACCGTGCAGCCCAAGGCGGACGCGGTCGTTTCCGACCTGTACAACACCGAGTCGGGCGGCGCGGCGTCCACCAGCGACCCGACCGCTTTTCTGAAGGAGTCGGACGCGGCCAAGATCAAGACGATCTTCTGGTCGTTCAACATCACCAACTTCGCGCCGCAGCTCAACATCCATGCCACGGTGAACGGTACCAACGTGCCGGTCGTCGGCACGTGGTTCAACAAGAACCTCAAGATCTCCACCGGCGAGACCACCGTCGTGGGCGTGGAAGGCATGCGCTCGTGGTGGCAGCTGGACGGCAAGTGGCCCAAGGACGATTCCGACCAAGGCGTGATCGGCAAGACGCTGGCCTCCGAACTCGGCGTGATCACCGGCGACACCATCACCCTCAACAAAACCACCGCCTCGGGCAAGAAGAACGAGCAGAAAATCAAGCTCACCGGCGTCTACGATTCCGGCGACGAGGACAACGGCTCGCTCTACATCGTCTCCTCCACGGCCCAGGTGCTCGCCGACCTGCCCGATTCGGTCGACAAGATCGAGGTCAAGGCCCTGACCACGCCGGAGAACGACCTGGCCCGTAAGGCCGCCGCGAACCCGGCCGCGCTGAGCCAGGAGGAATGGGAGACCTGGTACTGCACCGCCTACCCGAGCTCGATCGCCTACCAGATCGAAGAGGTGATTCCGGGCGCGGTGGCCAAGCAGGTGCGTCAGGTCGCCGCGTTGCAGGGCAATGTGCTGCAGAAGACGCAGGCCGTGATGATTCTGATGACCGTGCTGAGCCTGATCGCCGCAGCCGTGGCCGTGGCCAACCTGATGGTCGCCTCGATCGGCGAACGGTCGGGCGAGCTGGCGTTGCTCAAGGCGCTCGGTGCCACCGATGCCGCGGTATCCCGCCTGATGCTGGCCGAAACGGCGGCAATCTCGCTGCTGGGCGCGATTGTAGGCGCGTTGCTCGGTTCCGGCGTGGCCCAGCTGATAGGCCGGGTGGTATTCGGTTCCGGCATCACGATGCGGCCGATGGTGTTCGTGCTGGTGTTCGTGCTGCTGGCTGTCACCGTGCTGCTGGCGTCCGCCTCCTCGATTCGTTCGATTCTGAATCTCAAGCCCGCGGAGGTGCTCCATGGTCGCTGAGTTTATCTACGTAGGTGTGGAAGGAGGAAGCCGATGACCAACACCGGTATGTTCTTCAGAATGCTGTTCAGCGCCGTGTTCCGCCGGCGTTCGCGCGCGGTGATGGCCGTGGTGGCGTCGCTGGTCGGCGCGGCCACACTGTTCTGCCTGGCGATGATCTGCCTCGCCGTGCCGCAGCAGATGAACGAGGAGATGCGTGCGTACGGCGCGAACCTGATTGTCACGCCCACCGAATCGACCAATGCTGACGGCAAGGCCGGCATCGACAAGGCGATGGTGCAGCACACCACTGAAATGGTCAAGGCCAAGGGTTCCGCGAAATACGCCACCTACCGCTACGAGAACGTGCGCGTCAACGCCTCGCCGTACGTGATGGCCGGCGTGAATGCGGCGCAGGTCAAGAACCTCAACCATCACTGGGTGGTCGACGGCTCGTGGCCGACCGACGGCAAGGTGCTGGTCGGACGCGACATCGCCGACGCCATCGGCCTGAGAATCGGCTCCGCCATCACCATCGGCTACCGTGCATCCGATAACGCCAGCACCAACGGCACTTCGTCGAACTCCTCGATCGACCAGCAAACCAAAGACGGCCGTGTCTCCAGTGACATCATGGACACCTCCGGTACCGAATTCCGCGTGGCCGGCATCGTGGACACCGGCGGCAGTGAGGACTCGATCATCTACGCCACCAACGCCGACGTCAACAAGCTCACCGGCATCACGCGCGGCGTGGACGTCATCGAGTATTCGGCCGGTGCCAGCGATCTCGCGGGCTTGGTGTCCAGTATCAACGACATGACCTCCATGCACGTTAAGGCACAGCAGGTCACCAAGATCACCGCCTCCGACACCCGCATCATCACCATGCTGCAGACGCTGTTCTGGATCGTCTCGCTGGTGGTGCTGGTGCTGACGCTCGTCGGCGTCGGCACCACAATCAGCTCGATCGTCTCGCAGCGACGCAACGAGATTGGCCTGCGCAAGGCCCTCGGTGCCAGCTCGCGTGCCATCGGCACCGAGTTCTACATCGAATCGTCGCTCTACGGCCTGATTGGCGGCCTCATCGGCACCACAATCGGCTACGGACTCGCCAGTTGGCTGTGCGTGGCGGTGTTCGAACGCTCCATCGTATTCAACTGGTGGCTGGCGCTGATTTCCGTGCTGTTCAGCGCGCTGGTCGCCATCGTCGCCTCCATCCCGCCCGTCCACCGCGCCACCCGCATCGACCCCGCCGTCGTGCTTCGCGAAGAATAAAGAAAGAGAAACGTCATGCTACTTGAACTCGACCACATCTCGAAGATCTACGGCGACCTGCATGCCGTGGACGACCTCAATCTGACCGTGCCGGAAGGCGAATGGCTCGCCATCGTCGGCTCCTCCGGCTCAGGCAAAACCACGCTGATGAACATGATTGGCTGCATGGACACGCCCTCCAAGGGCTCCGTGAAGCTGGAAGGCCGCAAGCTGGAGGACCTGAACGCCACGCAGCTGGCCGACGTGCGCAAGAACCTCATCGGACTGGTGTTCCAGAAGTTCTATCTGGTGCCGCACCTGACCGCCGTGGAAAACGTGATGGTGGCCCAGTACTACCATTCGGCGGTCGATGAGAAGCAGGCCATGGAGGCGCTGGAAAAGGTCGGCCTGAAGGACCGCGCCCACCACCTGCCCGGCCAGCTCTCCGGCGGCGAGCAGCAGCGCGTGTGCGTGGCCCGCGCGCTGATCAACGACCCGAAGCTGATTCTGGCTGATGAGCCCACCGGCAACCTCGACGAGAAAAACGAGAAAATCGTGCTCGACCTGTTCCGCAAGCTGCACGAGCAGGGCACCACGATTATCGTGGTCACCCACGATGCGCTGGTCGCCAGCTGCGCGCAGCGCGAGATCATGCTCAACCATGGCGTGCTCGTCGGTGAGAAGTGGAATGACGAGGATGCGCGCAAGGCCTATGAGGCGGCCGGTGGCAAGCCCGCCTCCACGGGCGCGCAGGTCGAGGGCGCGCAGAACGGCGAGACCGCCATTGGTTTCGCTGACCCCACCAAGGCCGCGAAAACCGGCGGCGAGGAGTAGGGCCGTCAGGGGTATCGAGCAGTATGTGAGGAATACATGGCAAGCTGATGGTCTCTCCCCCAGTCAGCTTCGCTGACAGCCCCCTCGTCAGAGGGGGCTTAAGGAGCGTGAATATGACCGAAAAGAATACGTTGAAGAAATCCGCGACATTGGCGGCGGCCGGACTGGTCGTGGCTGGCGCGCTGCTGGCCGGGTGCGGCGAATCCAAGGCTACGCCGATGGACGATGCGTACGCCGGCAACTCGGGCGAGACCGAGAAGTCGCAGGAAGAGCAGTCGCAATCCCAGTCGAACGGCTCCGATAGCTCCGACGGCTCCGATTCCGGTTCATCGCACAACGACCCGTCCACCACCACGTCCGACAAGAAGGACACCGGCAACTACAAGGACGGCAACTACTCGATCAACGGCCAGTACGGCCCGGTAGGCGAGGATTCCATCGACGTCCATCTGACCATCAAGGACGGCAACGTCGAGACCGTCAAAATCATTGGGCACCCGTTCACCACGATTTCCAAGAACCATCAGGACGACTTCGCCAAAGCCATTAACGGCGTGGTGGACGGCAAACCTCTGAAGGGTCTCAAAGTGGACAAGGTCGCCGGCGCCAGCTGGACCTCCGACGCCTTCAACAAAGCCCTCGAAGTCGCCCGCCAGGAGGCTTCGATTCAGGAGTAAGACCGCTACTTCAGCAATGCTGGCCACAGCAGATCGGCCATGCGCGAGGCCCAGGCGGTGTCGTCGTCCATTGCTTTGCCCTCGATGGCCTCATACGCCACCAAAGATCCGATAATCGTGGACAACAGCAACTTCTCGTCAACGTCCTCGCGAAACACGCCCTGCGCGACTCCCTGCTTGAGGAACGCCCCCACACGCTCCAGCCACGGGGTCACCACCTGGTCGACGATGTGCTGGAAGAACTCGGCCTCGCTGGACAATACAATGCCCACGCGCTTGACGTCGATGTCGTTGTCGCGCACCCAATCGACCAATCGGTGCAAAAGTTGCGTGAAATGCTCACGCGTGGGGCTGGGCACTGGGTCGGAATCCGGGATGGCCAGATACATCGCGCTGATCTCGTGCAGCAGCTCGTCGGCATTATGATATCGGCGGTAAATCGTGGTTTTGGCCACACCGGAGCGACGGGCCACCTCCTCGATGGTCACGCCGCTGATGCCGCGGTCCACCGCAATCTGCAGCGTGGCTCGCATGAGCTTGCGATCCGTCGCCTCGCGCGTGCGCTCACCGCGCGGTGTCGCCGTCGTGTCTGTCATCTCCGCCATCTCTTCTCTTCGAAATATGCTCTCGTACGCTCCCGCCGGCGGGAGCTGGCTGGCAAAGCCAGACTGAGGGTGGTAAGTCCATGCCGTTTGTAGGCAACTCCCGGATAATACCTACTAGCTCAGCACTTTAGTGCTCTCGACTTTGGCTACATACCACTGGTTGAACCGCACCAGTGGCTTCCTGAGCAACAGCCCAAGCAACAGTAGCGGCGGCACGAATGCCAGCAGCATTCCGACGGCCCGCCAGTAATCCATGTCGTAGATGCCGGCGATGGCCGCACGCATCATCGTCACCGCATGGGTGAGCGGCAAGAACGGACTGACTTTGGCGATGAAGTCGGGCAACATCTGCACCGGGTAGGCAGCGTTCGCACCCGAAATCTGCACGATGAGCATAAGCACGCCGATTGCCTTACCCACATTGCCGAAACTCACCACCATCGTATAGGTGAAGAACGAGAACACCAGCGAGGCCAGCCATCCAGACAACATAAACAGCAGCGGATGCACGGCCTGCACGCGCAGGAACAGCAGATCGCCACCGAGCGACACCGTGGATTGCAGCAGCGCAATCAGCGCGAACACCCCGTAATGCCCAAGGAAGAGCCGATGCGGCCGCGGATCGCCCAATGCTTTGCGCGTCCGGCGAGACACGGTGGTTTTCAGCGTCACCACCATCAGCAGCGCGCCCACCCACAGCGGCAGCAGCGTGTAGAACGGTGCCATCGACGAACCGAAATTCGCCACCGGGAATACGGCCTTGCGCCTGAGCTGCACCGGCGCGGCCAACGTACTGGCCAGCGTTTCGGGATCATTGCCCAGCACCTCTTTGACCATGCTCATATCGCCACTGTTTAGTGCGTCGCTCAGTGTGCTGTTGAACGAAGCCAGTTCGGCGCCGGCGGAACGCAGTTTGCCGGACACCTTGTCCAAGGTAGTGCGAGCGTCGCTGAGCATATCGCTGGCGTCGTCGGAAGTCCCCTTCAGGTCGCCGAGCGTGGAGTCCAACTGGGTGGCGCCGGAACTCAGTATGCCGGAGGCGTCAGCGACGGTGGACGACAGGGAGTCGATTTGCGGTTTCACCGTGGCCGAGAAATCTGACTTGATATTGGCAATACTGTTCTGCGCTTGATCAGCCAGATTCTTGACCTGCGCATGCTGATCCAGCGCGTCCTGATTGCCTTGGCGAATATCGGTCGCCGCCGTATTCAGCGCTTGCCGCAGCCTGTTTTGTCGTGCGATTGAACGGTCAATCGCCGTGATGATGGATGAGTCGTTGCCCAGTATGCCGGCCAACGTGTTGCGAATTTCAGTGTATTTCTCCGTCTGCTTGCCAATGGCCGTGGCTTGACGGTCCAATTCGTCGGCGGCCGTGGTGGCACCATCATCCGCGTCGGAATACAGCTTGTCTATGGAATCGGACACCGCGCCGAAACTGGAGGCGCTCGCGTCCAGTGCGCTGCTCATCGCGTCAGCGGTGGTGCCCAAGGCTCCGGCCACGCCGGTGACTTCCTGTTTGGCGCTGGCAAGATCCTTGCCGCCTTGTTTGGCGGCAGAGGAAACCTGAGTGATCAGTGAGTTCGAGGTGTCGAGCAAAGCGCCGGCCGTATCGGTCAATGCGCTGTATGTGCCAAGCAGATCCGCCGTATCGTCAAGCTGTGTGGCGAAATTGGCGATGTTGGCGTTGAAGGTATTCAGTTGCTCTTTGGCCTCGGGCTTGGACAGCTGATCGGCCAGCGAAGACGCGATTTCCAGCCCGGCCGAAGTGATGGTCTTAGCGAACGTGGTGTTGATTTCCGCCGCAACCTCATCCGTGCCCTCGTTGAGCAGATTCGGTGCCAGCGCGTTCTTCTTCTCGTTGCGGTAATAGGTCAGTTCGGCATGCTGCACGTCGTCGGAGAAGAAGGTCATCATGTCTTTGCTGAACGACTTCGGAATTACGATGGCCGCGTAGTATTTGCCGGATCGTGCGCCCTCGACGGCATCGGCTTTGGACGTGATCGTCCAATCGAGCTGACTGTTGGCGCGCAGCGCGTTCACCACCTGATCGCCGACCGTGACTTTCACCGGGATCAGGTCGGAACGATACCCCTCATCCACATTCGCCACCGCGAATTTCAGGTTCTTCATATTCGAGAACGGGTCCCAGCATGCGGCCACGTTGAACCAGGTGAACAGGCCAGGAATCATCACCAAGCCGATCACGATGATGATGGAGACCACGTTGCTGGTCAGGCGTTTGATGTCGCCGGTAAACAGTTTCCACATGGTGTTCATCGTGCGTGCCTGCCTTCCTTGGTCGGCGGAATAGTGGGGATGATTGCGGTAACGGCGGCGCTCGGGTCCGCTTCTTCGTGGCGTTCGGCGGAGGCGTCGCGACGCTTGGCATTATGCCCGTACAGCATGGCGCGGATCGACTCGTCGGAGAGGTTGCCGAGCTCGGTTTGGCGGCGGATGGAATCGCGCATGAATTCCACGACCATCAGGAAGCCCATGATGATGAGCACCCATGCCAGCCATGTGCCCATGACTACGATTTTCTCGCTGGTGGTCAGCGCAAACACGATAATGAGCGCGGCCGGCACCACGAATCCGGCGATAAGCGCACCCAGCAGCAGCCGGGGATACTGGTAGGCGAATTTGGCGGCCCGACGTTCGATGGCATGACGGTATTCGTCGCGGTCGGCCAGTGCTGCAATGGCCTGAGTGACACGGTATTCGCTGCCGGGCAGGTGCACCGGCTCGCCGATAATCATGTCGCTTTCCTTGATTTCCCGCACGAACAGGCGGTTGAGATTGGCCAGTTTCGGCCGGGCGCCGAGGCCAAGCGCAAAGGCCAGAACCGCGAAAACCAGCAATTTGCCGATATAGGCGAACCAGAGGCCGTCGTAGAAGCCGCCGATGGTTTCACGCATTGCGTCAATCGAATAGGTGAACGGCAGCAGCGGGTAGATGGCGCGGAAGAACGCGGGCATCATTTCAATCGGGTACAGGCCGGAGGCGCCCGGCACCTGCAGAATGACCAGCGCCACGCATACGCCTTTGCCCACGTGCATGAACGTGGTGGAGAGGGCGAAAATCACCGACATATACACCAGTGAGGTGATGACGCAGGTGAGCAGAAACACTGGGGCGCTCGCGCATTGAATGCCGATGACAAGATCGCCGGTGGCCGTGACCAGGCCTTGGACGGCAGCCAGTGTGGCCAGCAACAGGAAACGACCGAGATAGCCTTGGGTTGGCGTGAGATCGTCGATGCCCTCGTCGTCGGTTTCGAGTTTGGGAATGACCACGAGCACGAACGCGCCCACCCACAAAGACAGGGTGGTGAACAGCGGTGCCATGCCGGAACCATAGGAGGCGACCGGGTAGACGGCCTGTTCGCTGATAACAGTGGGGGAGAGCATGAAGTCGGCGATTGTGGCGGCATCCAGCTTGCCGTCGGTGCCGATCAGGGAACTGAGTGAACTGGAGATGCTCAGGGCTTTGATGTCGGTGGCCAGCGTATCGAGTTTGGTTTGCACGCCGGCCAGCGCCTTATCGGTGTCGCGCAGCGCGGTCACCGTGGTGGAGGTTGCTTTGTCGAGTTGGTCGAGGGTGTGCTTCGACTGGTCGATGAGTGAGCCTTGCGACGTGATGCCGGTCGACAGAGTGCTGGCGGTCGAGCTGAGGGCGTTGAGACCGGTGTTGAGCTGAGGAATGGCGCCGGAGGTGATGGTGCCGCGAGCGGTATTGGCCTCGCGCACCGTGGTTTGGGTGGCGGTATTGAGATGCTGCGCCAATCCGGCGGTGTCTGTGGAGGCGTTGCCGATAGTGGTGTTCAGGCTATCGAGGTTGCCCAGTGCGCCGGCAAGCTCGCTATTGCGGCTTTCCAGTGTGGCAATGGCGGATTGCAGCGGTTCTCGATTGGCGTTCGGCAACCCTTTGAGCTGGTCGATGATGTCGGCGTTCGCTTGGTTGATGTCTTCCGCCGTATTGATCAGTCCGCCTACCTGCTGATTGGCGGCGCTGATGGTTCCGGTTACCGTGCCCACGCTTTGGTTGGCCTGCGCTGCGGCCTGGCTCAGCAGGCTTGAGCCTTGGTCAAGCGCCTCGGACGTGGAGGTGACGAAGCCGTTCAGACTGGTCTGGGTAGTGCCGATCAGGGTGGAGACGCCGGCCAGACCTTCTGCAGTGTCGATGCCAAGTGTGCGCGCGTCGTCCAGCGCCTGACGTGCGGTGCGTGTCTGCTCTGGGGTATCGGTGAGTTTGGTGGTGAGCTTGGCGATGGTGCTGCGTGTGTGCTGCACATCGCCGGAGGCCTCGGCAAGGGCCGTGAGGGCCTTGGCTTTGGTGGTGTCTTCGGTACTGATGGCTTTGCCGTCAACCGTATTGATGACTTCGGTAAGTACTTCGGATACGGTGGAGACGAATGTGGAATTGACCGTGCGGTCCACAGTGGACGCGCCGACGTCGGTGACTTTGGGGGCGATGGCGCTGGCTTTTTCGTTGACGTAATACTCCAGAGTGGGCCGACTCTTGCCGCCGGTCACCACGCCGGCGAGATCGTCGGAAAAGTCTTTGGGGATGATGATGGCTGCGTATGCCTTGCCGGATTCCACCTGGTCCATGGCCTCGGCTTCGGTGACGAAGGTCCAGCCGAGCTGATCGTTGCTTTTCATCTGCTTGACGATTTGATCGCCGAGGTTTTGCTTGCCGATGAGCGCGTTGTCGGTGCCGTCGTCATTGTTGGCGATGGCGACGGTGATGCCTTTGGTATTGCCGTACGGGTCCCAGAAGCCGACGATGTTGTACCACGAATACAGTGGCGGGATAAACACCATGCCGAACAGGATCACCCATGCGGCCGGCACCTTGAACAGGCGTAGGAAGTCGCGTTTGAGGACCTTGAAGATATTGCCCACTGATACCTCCGGAGCTTGGTGTTGCTTGGTTACTACGTTTTCCGTAGCGATACGTTAATCGTAGCGCTACGGTTGTAGTAGCGTAATACGGCTGCTGGAGATTAATGGGGTGATTGATGATGTTTTTGGCGGAATAACGCCGCTGCCCAGCGGCTTATCGTGCGTCGCTGGGCAGAGCGAAAGGCGTTCTGGAACTTATTGACAAGATTTCTGGATGGTTTTTGGACGTTTCCTGAACGCGATGGATAGGCTCAGTGCTCGGCAATGTAGACAGACATGTACCGACCGCCCATCAAGTTCGGCAAAACCGCAATCGGGTGCTAGCGTGAGGGGACGCTATGTGAGGAGGAAACCATGGTTGAATTCAAGGACGATGGCACGGCCACTACCCCCGGCAAGCCGCGGGAGAACCGTGACGCCGAGGTTGCAGCCGTGACCGATCTGGTGGCCGCCGAACTGGACGACACCGGCTTGAACCTGAACGCCAAGCGATTACCGATTCTGGCGCGCATCTATGGCGCGGTCGTGCTGCTGGACGGACTCGCCACATTGCCGATTATGGTGATTTCCATCCTCTATACCGTGCGCGAGATTCTGGATGGTCATGTGCACGTCGATGTGATGAGCCTGACCTTCATCCTGTCCGCGATTCATGCGGTGGTGCTGGTAGTCAGTGCCGCATGCCTGATTGTGTTCGGCGTGATGCTGCTGCGCAATCATCGCCGGTATGCCGCGCGCTGGACCTACGTGCTGATGCCGTTGACGTTGGCCGACGGCATGCTGTCGCTGGCCCTGACCGGCCTTGGCTTCAACCTGCTGCTGCCGCTGATTCAGATGATTATTCTCGTCGTGATTTCGGTGACCGCCGATCCCTCCCTGAGCGGGGAACGCCGTCTGCAGCGCGCGCTCAGGCGTATGGACGATCGCGATGATTATGAATCGGCTGTGGCGGCCGGCATGCTAGGCCGCGACCAGTCCGGCAAGGGCTATATTGCGCTGGACTTCTTCAATATCTTCTGGCTGTTTACCATCGCTTCGGTGGGTGGCCTGATTGTGGAGACGATCTACCATATGGCGCTGTATAACGGTGAACTTCAGGACCGCGCGGGTTTGCTGTGGGGCCCGTTCTCGCCGATTTACGGCTGTGGTGCGGTATTGGTAACCGTGTGCCTGAATCGCCTGTGGAAGGCGAATCCGTTCTTGATTTTCTGCGCTTCGGCGGTGATCGGCGGCGCGTTCGAATATTGCACCAGCTGGTTCATGGAAGTGGCGTTTGGTATTACCGCGTGGGATTACACCGGCCGATGGCTCTCGATCGACGGGCGCACCTCCGGGCAATTCATGTTCTTCTGGGGACTGATTGGTGTGGTGTGGGTCAAGTGGCTGTTGCCGCGACTGCTGGCTTTGATTAATCGCATTCCATGGAAAGTGCGGTATTCGCTGACTGCGGTATGCACGGTGCTGATGGTGATCGACATTGCCTTCACGCTGATGGCCTTGGATTGCTGGTATGGGCGCATGGCCGGCCAGCCGCAGGATTCACCGGTCGCGATGTGGTTCAGCGAACGCTACGGCGACGCTTACATGGCCAATCGCTTCCAGACCATGCATATCGACCCTTCCAAGGCCGGGCGTATGTGAATGGCTGGCAAGTGATTACGCTTCGCGGGCAGAAGGTGCGTAGAACCTAAGACAGTCCTCGCGTGTGGGTGGTAAGCGGGATACACTTTCAAGCGTTGAAGGAATGATTCCCTCCGCTGATGCGCTGGTTTGTGACGCGCGTGATGACGATGGGACAATCAAACGAAAGGCAAGGCACATGGCCGAAGCTACAGCAAACATTGGTGTGATTGGACTGGCCGCAATGGGCTCCAATCTGGCGCGTAATCTGGCGCACCATGGCAACACGGTGGCGTTGTTCAACCGTCACTACTCGCGTACCGAGAAGCTCATGAACGAGCATGGCACCGAAGGCAACTTCGTGCCGGCCGAAACGCTCGAGGGATTCGCCGCGTCCCTGAAGCGTCCGCGTACCGCCATCATTATGGTCAAGGCCGGTGCTCCGACCGACGCGACCATCGCGCAGCTGGAAGAGGTGTTCGAACCGGGCGACATCATCGTCGACGGTGGCAACTCCTTCTTCAAGGACACCATCAAGCGTGAGAAGGAAGTACGTGCCAAGGGCTTCCACTTCGTGGGTTGCGGCGTGTCCGGTGGTGAGGAAGGCGCGCTCAACGGCCCGTCTCTGATGCCTGGTGGCACTGCGGAATCCTGGAAGACCTTGGGCCCGATTCTTCAGTCCATCGCCGCCAAGGTGAACGGCGAACCGTGCGTGACCCACATCGGCACCGATGGTGCCGGCCACTTTGTCAAGATGGTGCACAACGGCATCGAGTATGCCGATATGCAGGTGATTGGTGAGGCGTATGACATTCTGCGCCGTGGACTCGGCATGGATGCCGAGGAGATCGGCGACGTGTTCGCTGAATGGAACAAGGGCGATCTTGATTCCTACCTGATCGAGATCACCGCTGAGATTCTGCACCACAAGGATGCCGAGACCGGCAAGCCGTTCGTGGACGTGGTCGTGGATCACGCCGGCATGAAGGGTACTGGTACGTGGACCGTGCAGACCGGTCTGGAATTTGGTTCTCCTGTGGCTGCCATCGGTGAGGCAGTGTTCGCTCGCGCACTGTCTTCGCACGGTGAGCTGCGTGAAGACGCTCAGAAGGAAGGTCTAGCTGGGCCGAATAAGACCATCGATCTGGCCGGAGAGGACAAGGCCGCGTTCGTCGAGGACGTGCGCAAGGCTCTGTTTGCTTCCAAGGTCGTGGCCTATGCTCAGGGCCTGAACGAGATTCAGGACGGTGCCAAGGAATACGGCTGGGATATCAACCTGTCCGAAGTGGCCCGCATTTGGCGTGGCGGCTGCATTATTCGCGCCCAGTTCCTGCTCGACCGCATCACCGAGGCCTTCAGGGGCGATAACCCGCCGGCTTCCCTGCTGTTCGATCCGTACTTCGAGAAGATCATCGGCGAATCGCAGGACGCATGGCGTCGCGTGATCGTTCGCGCGGTGGAAGCCGGCATCCCGACCCCGGTGTTCTCCAGCTCCCTGGCTTACTACGATGGTCTGCGTTCCAAGCGCCTGCCCACCGCCCTGACCCAGTCCCAGCGTGACCTCTTCGGTGCCCACACCTACGGCCGCGTAGACAAGCCCGGCGTGTTCCACACGTTGTGGGCCGAAGAGGGCAAGCTCGAGATCGAGGCGTAGCCTCGCGATCTCGGGCTTAGGGGAGTCCGGTGGGCTCCCCGGCCCTCTTCGGAGCGAGGCGGATAAGCCTGAGATCGAGGCGCAGCCATAGACAAATTAAGCCCCCTCATCAGAGGGGGCTTAATTCACTCACAACTCGGTGACGGTTTCTTCGGTGGAGAACCAGGTGAACTCGTCCACTCCGTTGGCGTAGGAGGACGGGTAATCCGGGTTGTTGGGCTGCTCGAAGACATGGGCCAGCGATTCGGCTTTGCCGGCACCGGCGGCGAAGAACCACGTATGGCGTGAACGCGCGATGAGCGGCGCGGTCAATGAAACACGCAGCGGCGGCATCTTGGGGGAGTGGTTCACACCCATGGTGAGCCTATCGGTAACCTTGACCTCATCATGACCAGGGAACAGCGACGCATAGTGACCGTCCGGTCCCATGCCGAGAATCATCAGATCGATTACCGGTTCCGGCCCCAATTCATTCACCAACTCGCGCTCATAGTCGCTCGCGGCATCGTCCAGCAACGCATCATTCGCGGCATCGGCGGCGGCGCGAACGGAAGCATCATCGCTGTCGGCCTGATCCATCACATCGGCGATGTCATCGGCTGAACGGGTATCGGCCGCCATCTCATGAATATTCGATTCAGGCAGCTTGCCATCTGCCACCAGCTGGTCAAGCAGCAGGCGACGGGCCTCCAAAGCATTGCGATCGGTGTCGTAAGCCGGCACAAAACGTTCGTCGCTCCACCAGAAATGCACGCGCGACCAATCAATCGCATCAGCCAGCGGATCGCTCAGCACCAAGCCCAACGGCTGCGCGGCCGAACCGCCAGACAGCGCCACATCCACACGCGTGTGATGCGTGCCATCGGGCAATCGTTCGGCGAGCAAATCGAGTAGCGCCAAGACAAAACGTTGCGCGCCAGCCTGAATCATCAGATCTTTATTCGGATACACAATGAGTTTTCGAGTTGCCATGTATGGTCCTTGTATGGGGTATGTGTCGTACTTTGCAATGTGGATTGTGTTGTCAGTTGACAACGCATAATACGGGTGGCATGGCGGGAATCTAGCCATTTGCAGCAATGAAATGTGTTGTCAGTTGACAACACAATGCACATTGTGCGACATCGCATATGTCACTTTATTACTCCGCGGGCATGAGCTTCGGCATCGCATGAGGTAGGAAACGATGAGCAACGGCGTTAGCATGGCTCGGCCACAATTGCCGAACTCATGCCAACGCCGCTGTGGCAACGGGTTCTACCGACTTCAGTGACGAATCAGATCCCAGCCCTCGTTGATGACCTCGGCGTAGATCTCATCGGGGTCGATGCGACGCAGTTCCTCGGTCAGGCAGTCCTCGATGGTGCGCATCGGCACGGACACTTCCTGCGGAGTCTGGCCGGGCAGCAAGATCAGCGCTTGGTCCTCATACGGGCGTTCCAGCGAGATCACACCGTCCTCACAGGTCAGGTACACGCCGGTCACGGCCTGCGCGTCGGGCACGAACTCAGTTTCGACTGGTACGCCAAGTTTCAGACGCAGCCATGCGCACAGCATTTCCAGAGGCAGGAAGTCGGCCTTGCCGGTCACCTTCACGGCGGTGATGGGCAGGTGCGGCGGCTGATCGAGCATCGAGGCGAGCATTGCGCGCCAGACGGTCAGTCGTGTCCAGGACAAGTCGATATCTTCCGGTGTCCAATTGCGGCGCAAACGCTCAATCGTGGCCTCCGGATTATTGGAGTGCAACGCGTCGGTGATGCGACTGCGGGCCATCGCACCCATCAGATCCTTGGCCGGGTTCGACGGCGGTGTGGTCGGCCACCACGCCACTACAGGCGCATCCGGCACAAGCAGCGGGATAACCAGCGTATCCGGGTGGTTGATAAGGCCACCGCGCGGACGCAAGATGATGATCTCACCGGCACCGGCGTCCGCGCCGAATCGCACTTGGGCGTTCAGGTTGGAATCGTTCGGATCGTTCGGGCCGTCGGTCAAATCGACGGCCGGATTATCGCGATTCGCGCTCACCTCGGCGGCCACTTCGGCCGCGTTCGGTTCGCCTTCGCCGGACTGATCGGCAGGATTGGTATCCGGTACTACGGCAATCACGCGGCACGGGTGCTCACGGCTGGCCGAGTTCGCGATTTCCAGCGCATGCTCTAGGTCCGCGTCCTCGGTGGCGATGAGCAGCGTCAGCACGCGGCCGGTCGCCGATTCGCCGCGCTCCTCGTGCAGCTGTTCGATTTTGTGCGCAATCTCGCGGGTGCGGGTGTTCGGCATATCGATGATCATGGCATCCTCCAGTGGCGGCCGTCGCGCGCCAGCATTTCGTCGGCCTGTGCCGGACCCCACGTACCGGCGCGGTAGGCCTGCGGCTGGCCAAGCGCGGACCAGAATTGTTCAATCGGATCGAGGATCTCCCAGCTGAGGTTCACCTCTTCGGTGGTCGGGAACAACGGCGGATCACCGAGCAGCACGTCCAGAATCAGTCGCTCATAGGCTTCCGGCGAGTTCTCGGTGAAGGAGCGGCCGTAGCTGAAGTCCATGTTCACGTCACGGACCTCCATGGTGGAGCCGCCCGGCACCTTGGCTCCGAAGCGTATGGTGACGCCCTCGTCGGGCTGCACGCGAATCACGATGGCGTTCTTGCCGAGTTCGCGCACGGCGGTCTGCTCGAACGGCAGATGCGGGGCGCGCTTGAACACCACGGCGATTTCGGTTACACGCTTGCCGAGGCGCTTGCCGCAACGCAGGTAGAACGGCACGCCAGCCCAGCGGCGGGTGTCGATATCGAGGCGGATGGCGGCGTACGTTTCAGTGGTGCTCTTGGGGTCGATGCCTTTTTCTTCCAAGTAGCCGACCACTTCGTGCGAGCCCTGCCAGCCCTTGGCGTACTGGCCGCGCGCGGTGTTGGCCGCGAGGTCCTTGGGCAAGCGCACGGCGGAAAGCACCTTGGTCTTTTCGGCGGTCAGGTCCTTGGCGGTGAAGCTCACCGGCTCCTCCATGGCGGTCAGAGCCATGAGCTGAAGCAGGTGGTTCTGGATGACGTCGCGTGCGGCGCCGATGCCGTCGTAATAGCCGGCGCGGCCGCCGATGCCGATGTCCTCGGCCATCGTGATCTGCACGTGGTCCACATAGTTGGCGTTCCAGATCGGCTCGTACATGGCGTTGGCGAAACGCAGGGCCAGCAGGTTCTGCACGGTTTCCTTGCCGAGGTAGTGGTCGATGCGGAACACGGAGCTCGGGTCGAACACTTCGGATACCACGCTGTCGAGTTCCTTGGCGCTGGCCAGATCATGGCCGAACGGCTTCTCGATGATTACGCGGCGCCATGCGCCCTCGGACGAGCGCGACAGGCCGGAGGCGGCCAACTGCTTGGCAACCTGCGGGAAGGCGCACGGCGGCACCGACATGTAGAAGGCATGGTTACCCTGCGTGCCGCGGTCGCGGTCAAGCTCCTGCACGGTGGCGCTCAGACGCTCGAAGGCCTCCGGGTCGTCGAACGTACCCTGCACGAAGCGGATGCCGGCGGCCAGATTGCGCCAAGTCGACTCCTTGAACGGCGTACGGCAATGCGCCTGGACGGCGGCCTTGACGAATTCGATGAACCGTTCCTGTGTCCAGTCGCGGCGGGCGAAGCCGGTCAGACCGAAGCTCGGCGGCAGTAGGCCACGGTTCGCCAGGTCGTAGACGGCCGGCAGTAGTTTCTTTTGTGCCAGATCGCCCGTGACACCGAAAATGACGAGGCTGCACGGGCCGGCGATACGGGGCAGTCTGAGGTCGCGCGAGTCGCGCAGGGGATTGCTCCAATTGGGGGATTCACTCATAATGTACAAGGGTAGTCGCCGGCGGCTATCTATCGCTAGAGGCGATATGCGATTTGGGCTGCGATTTGGACCACATTGCGTGTGCTGTGCCGTGCGTTGGGCCAATCGCGCACGCAAACGTGTACGCAACGCCGTAGTTGAAATATCCCAAAACGGTGTGTATTTTAGAAGAGTTGCCCCTTTAGCTCAACGGTTAGAGCAGCGTCCTTTTAAGTCGTGGGTTGTGGGTTCGAATCCCACAGGGGGCACGAGCAAGGTACCGCCTTCTGGTGGTACCTTTTTTCGTATCCGTAGCAATCCGTTGGAAACATTGGGGTTTCCGGTGGTTTTTCGTCTGTCAGACTCGGTTTGGTGGAGCCTGCGTATGCCCGTGTGATCTCGTGTTTCCCGAGTAGTTAGGTCACAATTTAGGTCACAAATATTTTGGGGTTGGATACTATGAGACGTATGACGGCGAATCGCAGGGGCTTTGGCAATATCACGAAGCGGGTGAACGCGGCGGGTGAGGTGACCTCGCTGCTGGCCCGGTATCCCGATCCGTTGAGGCAGGGGCATCGCATCCAGAAATCGTTCAAACCATCGCAGGAGTCGCAGGCCGTCGCGTGGCTGCGTTCCGAGGAGATCTATCTGAACGACTGCATCAGCCTGCACAGGCCGTGGATGTCTCCCAAGCAGAGGGAGCAGGCCGTGGAGGACAGCCGCGTGCTGTTCGGTGACTTCGTGGCGGAGTGGCTGGAGAACTACCGCACCAAGGCCGGTGCCGTGCTGGCGGGCAGCTCGAAGCGCAACATCCGTGCCGACGTGTCGCATTTCCTGCCACTGTTCAAAGACATGACGGTTCAGGAGATCACGCCGAACGACATACGGCGCTGGTATGAGAGCCCTCATCCCAAGGGCGCGTACGCGTTCCATCGTTCCTGCCAGCGGTTCAAGGCGATCATGAGGACGGCCTGCACGGAGAGGCTCGACGGCTCTCCCGCATTGCGTCCGGACAACCCGTTCATATTCCCGATTCCACCGGTGCCCAATTCGGGACGCTCCAAGGTTCCCCCGGTCACCCCCGAGGAATTGCGGTGCCTGTACGAGAACATGCCGGACTACACGAGACTGAGCGTGTACCTGTCAGCATTGGCCGGTGGCCTGCGTATCGGCGAGGTGTGCGCGCTCAAGGTCGGGGACATCGATTTCGGGAACAAGCTGCTGCATGTGCGCCATTCCGTGAACCGTGGGGCGGAGGATCGCGGGCCCGCGATGGTGGCGAAGGCCAAGACCGCGTCCTCGGTGCGCAACGTGGTCATACCGGACGGCCTGATCCCGATGATCCGCGCGCATATCGCGTCATATTGCGATGAAGGGTCCGACGCGATGCTGTTCAAGCCCAAGAAGGTGGCCGTGCTTTCTCAGAACACGCTGCGCAAGCACTTTGATACGGCCAAGGAGAAGGCCGGCAGGCCGGATATCGTGTTCCATTCGTTGAGGGCGTCCCATGCGACCCTGTTGATTCTTGCCGGTGGCACGCTGCGCGAGGCCATGAATCAGCTGGGGCACACGTCCAGTGAGGTGGCCGTCAGGCATTATCAGCGTGCGGTGGACGAGCATACCGCGAAGGTGGCGAACGAGCTGGCCTCCCGCATGCTGCCCGTGGAACGCACCCCGGATGTGGTGAGGGCCGAATACGAGGAGGCCAAAAACCGGCTTGAAGAGGCCAAAAAGCAGGTCAGTCAGTTGAAAAAGGAGCTGGAGGCATTGTGCTAGTCGGCGCTGGCTTTTCTCCATATCCCGGATGTGTAATAGATCAGGTCGCTGCGCAGCTTCTGATAACGGTATCCCGCGAGATAGCTGATCGGGCCTGCTTGGGGTATACGCACGTGGTTCTCTGCGAATATGTTGTGCATGCCTTCCAGCTCTTCGAGTGAGGTGTGTTTGCTCAGTCGTCCCAGTCGGTCTAGCAGCCGCGTGTAATGTCGGCCGAATTCGACGATATGTTCCCTATCCTCCTGTGAGAGCTCGTCGCCATCGGCTATCGGTGTGGTGATGACGGACCCCTCGCCGTCCTGTTCGGAGGGATGCGCGTTCAGCCATTCCAGATCGTCGATGATGTCTTGGACTAGATCCGCATGCTCGGTCAACTGTACCGTGGCGACTTTCGCGGTGAGCATCACGATGCCGTAACGTTCGTAGCCGCCGTGTTCGTAGTCCAGATGGCCGACCCATTCGATCGCCTCGAGATTGTTCAATCCCCTGAACAGGGGGAAGTCGGCCGGGCCGAATGGCTGCGTGACGTCGCACAGTATCTCATGCAGAGGGCGTTCCAATACCCGTGACAGGGCCAGAGCGTCGCTGATGGTCACTTCAGCCTTGTATCCCTGCTCGATGCCGTACAGCCAGTCCGTGGTGACCGCCAATCCCATCTCGCCCGCCTTATCGACAAGCTGCTCGCGGGTGAAGTCCGCTTTTCTGCCGTCCGGTCGTGGCAGCTTTCGGCGGTATCCCGCGATCCGTTTCCCGAACGCCTTGGTGGGGCGTTCCCGATTCGTATATCCCATGCCTGAAACCTCCCGTAACCCATTGTATTTCGGGCATAGCCCAAAATTGCTGGAGAGTGCTTGCCAAGCCACGTGGCTTGATGATCACCGGCGAAAATGACCGGAAATACAGCAGGCGGGGCGCAGCCCCATGGAGCGAGGATCGATGGCAGCACGATCGCAGCAGCGGGTCACCGAGGTTCCGGAGACCATGACCTATGCCGAAGTCATGACAGCGCTCAGGGCGTCCCGTTCGTTCGTTGACCAGTTGGTGGCCGACGGAGATCTGACCGTGTACCGCATCGGACGGCGGAAGACCCTTATCGACAAGGAATCGGTGTTGGCGTTTTTCCGGACACCCTTCAACGCGGCCGTCGTCGATCAGCGCCAAGGCATGCGCAACCGTCGTTATTAGTGAAGGAGGCCAATTATGGCCATGAAGATAATGAGAAAATCGCTGAAGGAGGCGATCGCGTTAGTCGCGGTGCTTGGCGGTTTTGAGGATTCGAATGCCCCGGTGCCGGTGCGCATGGGGCACATGGAGGGCGAAGGCGATCAGGCCCGGTGGGTCGTGTCCAAGGAGCCATTGACGTTCCGAGGCGATCCGGTCTACCAGTTCGATGTCCGAGTCCTTCAGATTTCCCCGCTTAACGGGGCAGTCCGTTCCGATGTGCTGCATGTGCAGTTCCCGTCCCCGACGCGTCCATCGTTCGAGGACATGGTGCCAGCCGATGGCGGAATGTTGGAAACGGACTGATTTCTGCGTGTCGCCCCGCAGTGTGGGGCGACCCCACTCACTACTAATTTTGAAGGGATTTATCATGTTTGAGAAATGTCCACCCGCAACTATGCGGGAGGTTTACAGGAGTCCGGAGCCCGTGGAGGTGGCCGACGCGAGAGCCCTCCTTTCGTCGCCGTCGTCGATGCTGTCGCCGAGGGAACGCATCGACGCGGCCGACGCCCTGACCGGCTACTACAGGCAGTGCGTGCTCCCGCTCGTCCAGAAGACGTTCGTGCCCCTGTCCTATGAGATCAACCGGCGGCTCGCGAAGATGTACTCCGACAGGGGCATCCTGTTCGCGGACTTCCCGCAGGATGATCTGTGGGACGTGACGATGGTCGTCGTGGACAAGCGCCTGCACTGCCAGTGCTATGTCGAGTCGCCGTCGGGTTCCCCGATCCGTGCGGGTTCGATCATCCGCGCGATCCGGCGTGTGACCGACCGGGACGGCAAGCATGTGTCGGATTACGTGAAGCGGGCGAATGGCTCTCCCGCCAGTTGCGTGGGATATGTCACGAAGAAGGAGACCCGCCTGCTGGGGCCTTTCTCCAACGTGCCCAAGGAGGACTGGCCGGTCGCCGAGGATGACGGTGACACCGCCCCGGGCTTGGAGGATCTGTACCACGCGATCATGGATGACGACTGTGGGTTGAACGATGTTCTTGCCGATCCGGATCTGTCACTGGTCGCGCCCCGGTGCCTGTCGTACGTCCGTGAACTCGTCAGGATGCGTGAGGAATCGAAGTGGAGCGATGCCAACGCCGTGAGGCAGGTGGAGACCCTGTATCTTTTCGGAGCTTCCAGAACCGGCAAGTCCACGGCCGCGAGGGCCTATCTGGCCGGGAAATGCGGTGCCAACGGGTTCTTCCCGGTCACCGACTACGCTCGCGACCCGTTTCAGGGGTATGATCCGTCACGCCACCGCGGGCTGCTGCTGGACGAGCTGCGTTTGCCGACACCGGCTTTGCGCCTGTCCGACGTGAACGGCCTGCTGGACCGCTTCCCGTTCCAGTTGCCCCGACGCTACTCCAATTCGTACGCGGCGTTCGAGCATGTCGTCATCACCAGCAACTGGTCGCCCAGCGAGCAGATCGAATCGGTGATGCACAATGACGACCGCGGCTCGTGGAACGAGGAGGACAGGATATCCTTCTACCGCCGCCTGACCCACATACTCTACGTATTCCCGGACGGGTCGATCGACAATCAGACCGCTTCGTATCACGCGAAGGTCGCCGATCGTTCCTTCGTTACGCTGGACGATGTACGGGAAGCCCTCACGCCGAAACCGGTTCCCGCATCCGGCACCAAGATCATCACGGCGGAGGACGTTCTGGGCATTACGTCGTAAATCATTCCTGCCCGCTTCCCGCCCACCACACGTCCACGGTGAACCGGGTATCATCCGCCGCCATGCCGTACGCGGTGTTGCCCTTGTACTTGCCGAAGTCCTTCGGCAGGCCGCTGAAATGCATGACGTCCCACACGCTCGCGCCCTTCGACGCATGCGGTTCGGCCGCCTCGGACCACACCGTGGCCGGACGGGCGATGATGTGGGTCTCGTTTGTCTTGCCGTAGGCGTCGATGTAGTCGCCCTTGATTTTGTTCTGGTCGGCTTGGGCGTTCTTCTCGATCGTCCACACCCACGTGCCATACGTGCCGGACGGGGTGTGAATACCCGTTCTGGCTGTCTGGGTCTGGTTGCTGTCGGTGAACGTCACCTCGCTGGTCGCCAAGGGATTGCCGCCCGCGCTCTTCACCCTGTTGAGGTAGGCTTGGACGCTTTCCCCGTTGTTGGGGTTGATCTGCTTGAGGATGTTCGCGGCCTCGCCGTTGTAGTAATACCCCTTCGCCTTCACGGGGGTGCCGGAGATCCACTGGGTGCCATCGGAGACGCCGCTAGTGATTTGGTCGGTGATCTCCTCGCCGGGCTTGAACCGCTTCGCGGACTGCGTGGTGACGGTCGGCTGGAACGACTGCGGTGCCGGCTCGTACCTGCTCAGGGCGATCACCACGATGGTGCCGGTGGTCTGGCCGTTCACATAATCCGGAGCCCACCTGTCCGCGATCTTGTCCACGGATAGGGAGGGGTCGACGGTGAAGGCGTCACTGGTGTGGTAGTTAACGCTACCATTATTGAAGTTGCGGCCGTCCACCAGATCGTGCCAATACTTCATCCAGTATTCGTTGTGGTTTGCACCGGCTCCGTAGCCGAACTGCTTGTCGGGGGTGCCGATGGCACCCACGCCGACCACACGGCACATGTTCGGGTCGTCGGGCGCATTGGGGTATTTGGACTTGACACGGGCGATGCAGTTCGCGTTCGCCTGAGCGGTGGCCTGCTGCATCCAAGCCACGGAGCTGCCACCCTCGCTGTCATCGAGGTTGTGCCAGCCCATGGCGGTCATTGCCGCCTTGGTGCTGTTCCAATCGGAGGCGGGTCCCCAGCCGGTTCCGCCGTCCTTGTACGTCCATTCGAGGTGCATCTGGCCGTTGCCGCCGCCCGCCGGGCCGCCACCGGCCACGCCACCGCCACCGGTGTCACCGGGACCGCCTGCATAGGCCGTGGAAGCCACCAGACCGCCCGTGGCCAAGGTAGCCAAGGCCGCGACAGCGGCCACGGTCTTCCTCAGCCAACCCGGCTTGCTCCGGGGCGGAGTTTCAACATTATGCTTGTTAAGCTGCATAACTCTCCTAATCTTGAATTGCAATCACACTGGCCACGCCTGAATACCCAAGGAACGGGCATAGCGAGGCCTTCGCTGGGAGTAGCGGCTGATTACGGGTTAGGGATGAAGAAAACGCGGCATGAGACTGCACGGTTTGCGCTGAAAGCGAACAGGACGACAGGCCTTCGGAAACGGCAATTTACGCCTTTTCTACCCCTCCCGAACAAGTCTTTGCGACTTATATACACAAGGAAAGAAAACATCGGCAGAGGACAGAAGATATTTCCATCAAACTTTCAGAACTAGAAATGGCAAAATAAAAGCCCTCCCAATTGCAGCTAGAAGGGCTTTGAACGAAAGGAAACAACATGAACCTCAGGGACAAATTCGACAAAATAATCGAGGTTGCAGGCGTTATCGCCATTTCGCCGTACGTGATCGGCTTGACTATACGCCAACTTTCATTGCTGTTTTAACCTTCCGCTGTCGTTGGCAAAACACCAACGGCAGTAAAAATATAGCAGCCGCTTTGCTCCTTCCATTCCACAACGGGGTGCTTTTCTTTTTAATTGAAAAACCCCACCTTCGATTAGGAAGATAGGGCTTGAGGGCGGGCGGCAAGAGTTAAATTAACTCAGTCGTACTGATCAGGCGCACCCCAACGATCAGAGCAATTGCCTTCTTCCTCACAGGTATAGGCATGGCCTCCACCAGTGACCACGGGGCCGCTGCTGCTGCCACCGCCGTTGTTGGTGGGCGGGGTGTAGTTGTGCTGCGGCGCGGAATACCCACCACCGGCGCTGGTGTTGGAATAGTTGGAATACCCGCCTCCCGTATAACCGGAGTAGGACTGCGCCTGCTGCTGGGCGGCTTGCGCTGCGGCGGCTTCCTGAGCGGCCTTCTCGTCGGCGGCTTGCTTCGCTTGGATGCTGTCGTTCACGACCTTGACCGCCTTCTCCAGCTTGCCCTTCTCGTCGGAGTAGGCCTTCGGGTCGGTCACGTCCTTCTTGTCGTAGACCTTTTGGGCGGCGTCTATGGTCTTCTCCAGGCTGTCGCGGGTGGCGTTGTCCGCCACCTTGCCGTCCGAGTCGGCCAGCGTCTTGCTTGCCGAGTCCAGCGTGCTCTTCAGATCGGCCTTGGCGGTGTCGAGGTCTTTGGCGGTCTTGGAGTCGGTGACGGCGGTGACTGCCTTCTTCAAAGACTCGGTGTGGGTCTTGAACCACGATTCCTGCTGGCCGAGCTTTGACGCCGCGTCTTTCAGCCCCTTGGTATCCTTGGCCACGCAGCCCTCATACTCGGTAGCCGTCTCCTTCAGCGCCTTGGCCAATGCGTCCACGGTCTTCGAGTCCTTGACCTGCTTCGCGGTGATTGCCGAGGCGTCGGCAGCATCGCCGTTGACGATTGCGTTGTAGTCGTTCGCCGCCTCGCGCACCTTGTCGGACGCCTCGGCACAGGCCGCTGTCGCCTTGCCATGCTCCGCGTTCGCGTAGACGCGGTGTCCTATGAAACCGGCGACCGCCATAATCACCACAGCGATAACCACAATGACGGGAATCAACCACTTGGACTGTTTGAGGTGCGATGATTTGGTGTCATCTTGTTTGGTCTCACCTTCGATTTTGTTAGCGCCGTTCATATCCCTTCTCCATTTGCCGTTTCGATAGTTGAGATCTATCAGTCGTTCTGTGGTATTGGCGTTCCTTGTGCCTGTCGATAGGCATTGTATAGTGTGGCGAATAGGGGAATCCAAGACCTTGTGTTCTTGTTGGCAATGCTACTTTTTGGTGTCAGAATCCCCTGCATGCGGTGTAATGCAGCACCGTCGATTTCCCGCAAGCCGCAGGTTTGTACGTATTCGAATGCTTGTTTGAAGTCCGCTTTTCTGACGCGATAGTGGTCTTGCGCCTTTGTGCTCTGGTATTCGAATCCTTCTGGGCCGGATTTGAAATCACGAAACAGCTTCCACTCGGTGACACTGTTATCCCCGCTGAAAACGTTGCGTACGATGGTTTTAACGTCGTCTATCTGATTGGCGTAGATTTGGCTGGTGATTTGATGCCAGAAATCGTCAAAAGCAGTGCTTTTGGCGAATGTGATACTCATGGCTGTTTCCTTTTCTGTGTGAGCGCAATGCATGCATATTTTCCCTGATGAGTAGTGTGCCTCTTCGCGATAAGGCCTTACGCATTATACTTTACCGGTAAGGCTAGACATCAAGCGGCGTGACCATAGCCTGACGGCATGCCTCATACTTCGATGCCCGAGCAATGGGCAGCCTATGCCAAAGAGCTGGGCCTGAACATTCAGCGTAGAAGGAATGATTTGAATCTCAGCCAGGAGCATGTAGCATATAACGCCAACCTCTCCAGATTCTCATACCAGCAGTTGGAGAAGGGCGAATCGCGTCCGGGAACGCCATCGAACCCGAGTTTGCTTAATGTTATGGCCGTGGCACAAGCGCTTAACGTGGATATAGATGACTTATTACCTCATCCTTGGCCTGATTTACGAGCTAGATGACGTGATCTATACCCGTCCGAGTCGTTTCCTATAATACCCTATAGGTTACAATATAGGTCACAATCGGAGATTAGGAAGGAGAAAATCGCATGATTCCAACGTTCATTGCTTCTTCTTCCGAATCCCACAGGGGCACAACAAATCCTTGGAATCGCAATGGTTCCAAGGATTTTTTGTTTCGACCAGCCTGGCTCCTAGAGTGGTGTCCCATGTCATGCACCACGATTCTTGTCGGCAAAAATGCCAGTTACGACGGTTCCACCATCATCGCCCGCGATGACGATTCGGGCTCGGGCCGTTACGATCCCAAGCGCTTCGTCGCCGTCGCCCCCGACGACCAGCCGCGCCACTACCGCAGCGTGCTGAGCCATGTCGAAATCGAACTACCGGACAATCCTTGCCGGTACACCATCGCACCGAACGTGCTGAATAATCGTGGCATTCTGGCCGAAGCCGGTGTCAACGAACACAACGTGGCGATGAGCGCCACCGAAACCATCGCTGTCAACGAGCGCGTGCTCGGTGCGGACCCGATGGTCGAGTTGCGGCCGGCTGTCGGCGAACCGGACAGCACCGGTTATCAGGCTGAGCAGCCCGGCGGTATCGGTGAGGAAGACATCATCACCCTTGTGCTGCCGTACGTCACCACCGCGCGCGAGGGCGTCGCGCGGTTGGGCGAACTGCTCGAAACCTACGGCACCTACGAATCGAACGGTGTGATTATTTCGGATGTGGACGAGATCTGGTACGTCGAGACCATCGGCGGCCACCATTGGATCGCCCGCCGAGTGCCCGACGACTGCTATGCCACGATCCCCAACCAGCTCGGCATCGACGACTTCGACCTCGCTGATGCGTTCGGCGAGCAGCGCGAATACCTATGCAGCGCCGACCTGCGCGAGTTCATGGCCACGCATCACCTCGACCGCACAATGGGAACGCCGGTCTCTTCCAACGGCCGTCACGTGCATAGCGCCGGATTCGGAACAACCGTTGCCCTTCCCACCCGCTTCAACCCGCGCAAGGCCTTCGGCACCGCGACGCCGAAGGACCATATCTACAACACGCCGCGTGCCTGGTACATGCAACGCCGCCTCAACCCCAGCGAGGACTGGGATTCGCCGGCCGCCCGCTACACGCCCGAATCCGACGACATCCCGTGGTGCCGCGTGCCGGAAGACAAGGTGAGCCTCGAAGACGTTGATTTCCTGCTGTCCTCGCACTTCGAAGGCACGTCGTACGACCCGTACGGCACGACCGGCACGGCGGAATCGCGCCACCGTTACCGTCCGATCGGCGTGAACCGCACCGGCCATATGGTGGCGATTCAGGTCCGCCCGTATGTGCCGGCGGCCAATCGCACGGTGATGTGGGTATCGTTCGGCTCCGGTCCGTTCACCGCCGCCGCGCCGTTCTACGCGAACGTCAACGACACGCCTGCCTACCTGCGCGACACCACGCCCGAAGTCTCCACCGGCAACCTGTATTGGACGAACCGCCTGATCGCCGTCGTGGCCGATGCGCATTGGTATGAGACGAACCGGTTCATCGAGGGCTATGCGGAAGGCATGCGCGCGTTCGGGCACCGGCTCATCGAGCGCACGGATGAGCGGTTGCTTGCTCGAAGCGATGCCGAATCGACGGATACGAATGCATGGCCGCTCGATGGCGGCCACGGCGATGAGAAGGATGTGCAGGGCGTGGCGGATGTGCTCGAAGCGGCCAACGACGAGATGGCCGACTACCTGCGCGAGCACACAACCAAGCTGCTGAACGACGTGCTATACACCTCCAGCAACCTGATGCACAACAGCTTCGCGATGTCCGACCGTTGGGCCGAGTAGAAAAACCTCGGCTGGGGAGGTAATAGGGATGCCCTGCTGATAACGCGTCAGCAGGGCAAAACCACAATCCGAATCAGTTAAAGCCGACGATGCGTTCGGCGATGAGATAGCCGTTGCGCACGATCCAGCGGCCGGTTTTACCGGGTAGATTGAGCGCGCGGGACATCAGCTGCGAGCGCACATCCTTGCCGATGGCCGGAGAATAGGCGTCAATCGCATCCCACAGCTCGGTTTTCTTAACGTAGTTGGCCGGGTTGCGCGAGAGAATCAGGAACACCGAGGTAACGCACGATTCGATCGCCAGGAAGTGAATCATGTACCGGTACAGCCCCTCCGGCACCGTACCGCGTTCGGGCGTGGCCTCGGTCATCAGCCGATTGACGAGCCGCAACTGGTCCACACGCTTAATCATCACGTCGGTCTGCACGCTCTGACCCTCGCGCCCGATGAAGTAGTGGTAGAACGGCACATCGAGGTACTGGATGCGCTTCACCCACGGGAACGGCTGGTACGAGTAATAGAAATCGACGTAGAACGTATGCTCCGGCAGCTTCAGCCCGGAATCGCGCACCACCTGCGTGCGGAAGGTGAGCGCATGCATGATGATGTACTGCGCCAGACCGAACTTGCCCAGGTCATCCCAGCCGAGCACGCGGCCGGCCTCCATCACACGGCGGAAGTTCACTACGGTCTTGTGCCGCTTAGCCACCTTGTCATACACGTAATTGGTCACCAGCATGTCAATCGGTTCGTCGGTGTCATGCTGTGCGCGCAACGTGGCCAGAACCGTGTCGATGGCCTGCGGATCGACCCAATCATCCGCATCCACCACTTTGATGTACATGCCGGTCGCCGCCGCGATACCGGTGTTCACCGCGCCGCCGTGGCCCTTGTTCTCCTGATGAATCGCGCGCACGACGCCCGGATTGGCTCGTTCCAGCTTGCGCGCGTACTCCAGCGTGCCGTCTTTCGAACCGTCGTCCACAATCAGCACCTCGAGGTCGCTGATGTCGCTTGCCGAAAGCAGCGAGTCCACGCAACGGTCGAGGTAGGACTCCATATTGTATGCGGGGATCACAAAGGTGAGCGTCTTTGCCGTGCTGGCCATAAAAGTCTTACGTCCTCACATATTTAGTCGTGATGTTCAGTTTCCTGTTCAAACCGTAGCACTTCGCCTCCCGACTCGGCAGAGTGTTGCGCAACCTGTGCCCCTGAACTCATGTTCTGCAACCCTGAATCTTCCCCGGTGGCGTGCTCGGGATCCGATTGGGCAGAACTTGTCTGGTCTGAATCCGGGCTGCCGGAATCGGACTCGCGCTTGGCTCGGCGCTCGGCCTCCTTCCGCGCCTTGGCGCCCTCAAAGAACAACTGGGGCTTGGAGTCAAGCCGGCTCAGGCCATGCCAGGCCAAATCCACAATGTATGCGGCCAGCTGCTCCTTGCTTACCTTTGGCCGGTCGGCCCAGTACTGCCCGGTGAATACGGTCATGCCCACCAGCATCTGCGCGTAGTACGGCACGCCCTTGGCGGACAGTTTCTGCCGTCTGAATGTTTCGGAAAGGATGTCTTCAACGCGTATGGCGATGTCTCCCAGCAGCGAGCTGAACGAGCCGGACGGGTCGGTGCTCGGCGAGTCGCGTACCAGTACCTGGAACCCCTCGGCGTTCTCTTCGATATAGGTGAGCAGCGCAAGCGCCGTGCGTTCCACAATCTGGCGCGGGTGCACGGTCGGATCGTCAAGCGCGGCGGTGAGCACACTGGTCAGCGCGCGCATCTCACGATCCACAATGACGGCGTACAGGCCCTCTTTGCCGCCGAAATGCTCATAGACGATCGGCTTGGAGACCTTGGCGTGCGCGGCAATCTCCTCCACGCTTACCGCCTCGAAGCCTTTGGACGCAAACAGCGCGCGCCCGACCTCGATCAGCTGCTCGCGGCGTTGCAGCGATGTCATACGTGAAGAATGTGCCATGCGGTTCAGCTTAAGTCGCCGGGTGGAATTGTCGGCCTGAGACTGCCGAATTCGTATGGATTCCATCTGCGGACTAGACTTAACAGGTATGGATATGAATACTGTGCTCGCCGTTCTCGGCGTGATTGTGGCGGCGGTTATCGTAATCGCCCTGAGCATCTGGTGGGGCAAGTCCCGCAAGCGCGATTTGGATCGTGCAATGGGCAAAGCTGCCCCCGACAACAAGAAGATCCGCGATGCCAAGGCCGCCGCCGACGCTCGGCTGGCCGCCGAAGCCGAGGAAGCTAAGGCTGCGACTGCCGCGACTGCCGCCGAGCCGGTCAAGTCAGCCGAATCGGTCAAAGCCGAGTCCGCGTCAGCCGTGCAGGCCGAACCCGAACCGGCAGCTGCTCCCAAGCCCGAGTCCCAACCTGCCTCCAAGCCCACTCCCGCCAAACCTGAAACCCCCGAATCGGTCGGCTCTCGACTGACCCGACTCAAGGCAAAACTTGCCAAGTCCGGCAACCCGTTCGGCAAGGTCCTGTTCGACATCCTCGCCAAAGACAATCTCTCCGAGGCCGATTGGGAAGACGTCGAAGACACACTGCTGCTTGCCGACGTCGGTGCGGATGCTTCCGCCCAACTGGTCGATGACCTGAGAACCGACGCCCGCATCACTGGTAAAGCCGACCCAGCCGAAGTACGCGCCACGCTCAAGGAGAAGCTGCTCGATCTGGTCGGTCGAGATACGGACCGCCGCCTCGATGCCGAAAAGCCGGGTGCCGCCAAGCCCAGCGTCATCATCATGGTCGGCGTCAACGGCACCGGCAAGACCACCACGGCCGGCAAACTGGCTCGACTGTTCGTGGCCGAAAACAAGCAGGTCATGATGGGCGCGGCCGACACCTTCCGCGCGGCCGCCGCCGACCAGCTCGAAACCTGGGGCGCACGCGTCAATGTGCCCGTCGTCCGCTCCGACAAGGACGGTGCCGACCCGGCATCCGTCGCCTTTGAGGCATCCGCCAAGGCCAAGGAAGCGAACGCGGACGTGCTCATCATCGATACTGCCGGCCGACTGCAGAACAAGTCGAACCTGATGGACGAGCTCGGCAAGATTCGCCGTGTTACCGAAAAGAACCTGCCGGTGGATGAAGTGCTGCTCGTGCTCGACGCCACCACCGGCCAAAACGGCATGGCACAGGCCAAGGTGTTCGCCGAAGCCATCGGCATTACCGGTGTGGTGCTCTCCAAGCTTGACGGTTCCGCCAAGGGCGGCATCGTGATCAGCGTGCAGAAGGAGCTCGGCGTGCCGGTCAAGCTCGTCGGTCTTGGTGAAGGTCCGGACGATTTGGCACCTTTCGATCCCGAAGGTTTCGTGGACGGCATTCTCGCGTAAGCCAACGTCCACGTTGTGGGCGCGGGAAACGCCCGCAACGCACCAAACCTAGTCCCGAATCATATTCGAAACATGATTCGGGGCTTTCCCATATCTGTTGGAATCATGCCGGAATCAGCCCACCCGACATCAACCTGACTGTCAGGTGCGCTTAACAATCGCGTAACTTGCCGTAACGAAACCAAAACGAGACCGGCTTTTACTGACGAACTGTTAGCCCCCACAAGGGGGACGGCATTGTAGAGACAAAGTCGACGCCGGCCGCGCAAAGCCCCGGTGCCCTGAATGAAAGAGAGGGAGGTAGACATGGGAGCAATTGATTCCGGTAACACCGCATGGATCCTGACATCCGCGTCCTTGGTTTTCCTCATGACGCCTGGTGTGGCGTTCTTCTACGGCGGTATGGTTCGTGCCAAGGCCGTCCTGAACATGCTGATGCTTGAGACGGCCGCGCTGTCGGTCACCATGATTATCTGGACCCTGTGGGGTTGGTCGATTGCTTACGCCGGTTCCGACATCGGCGGCATCTTCGGCGATCCGGCCAGCGGCTTCCTGCTGAAGGACTCCATGGTCGCCCAGGACGGCGTGTTCACCGCCACCGGTCTGAACGGCAACAACTACCCGGTTTCCGTGGACGTCGCCTTCCAGGTCGCTTTCGCGATGATTACCGTAGGCCTGATCTGCGGCGCCATCGCCGAGCGTGTGAAGTACAGCACCTGGATGATCTTCGTGGCGCTGTGGGTCACCTTCGACTACGCTCCTATGGCCCACATGGTCTGGAACGGTGGTCTGCTGTCTGCTGGCGGCGCTATCTCCAAGGCCATCGGCGCGGCCGCCCACGATTTCGCAGGTGGTACCGTGGTGCACATCAACGCCGCAGTCGCCGCCTTGATTATCGTGCTCATCATCGGCAAGCGTAAGGGCTTCGGCACGCAGCCGTTCCGCCCGCACAACGTGCCGTTCGTGATGCTCGGCGCCTTCCTACTGTGGTTCGGCTGGTTCGGCTTCAACGCTGGCTCCGCCTTCGCCGCCAACGGTACCGCTGGCTACGCTTGGGTTTCCACCTCCGCCGCCGCCGCAGCCGCAATGCTCTCTTGGGGCTTCACCGAGAAGATTCGCTCCGGTCACTACACCGCCATGGGTGCCGCCTCGGGTATGGTCGCCGGCCTGGTTGCCATCACCCCGGCCGCCGATGTGGTCTCCCCGCTGTGGGCCATCGTGATGGGCACCATCGCTGGTGTCCTGACCTGCCTGGCCTGCGGTCTCAAGTTCAAGTTCGGCTACGATGACTCCCTCGACGTCGTCGGCGTGCATGGCGTTGGTGGTTTCACCGGCACCATCCTCATCGGCTTCTTCGGTGAAGGCACCGGTCTGCTGGCTGGTGGCGACTGGAAGCAGCTCGTCGTTCAGCTGGTCATCGCTTTCGTCGCCATCCTCTACTCCGCAGTGATCACCGCGATCATCGCCTTCGCTCTGGAGAAGACCATCGGTTGGCGCGTCACCGAAGCTCAGGAAGTCGGCGGCATCGATCTTGCCGACCAGGGCGAACGTGCTTACGATTTTGCTGGTACTGCCAGCTCCGTCCTCAAGGAGGTGAAGTGAAATGAAGCTGATCACCGCTATCATTCAGCCTCATAAGCTCGACGATGTCAAGGAGGCCCTCGCGGCCGCCGGCGTGCACGGTCTGACCGTGTCCGAGGCCAACGGCTACGGCCGCCAGCGCGGCCACACTGAGGTCTACCGTGGCGCTGAATACACTGTGGACCTGATTCCGAAGATTCGCGTTGAAGTGCTGGCCGATGACGCCGACGCCGAGACGCTGGTCGGTGTGATCATCAAGTCCGCCGGCACCGGCACCATCGGTGACGGCAAGGTGTGGGTCGCTCCGCTGGACTCCGTGGCCCGCGTGCGTACCGGTGAGACCGGTTCCGCCGCGATCTGATAACACAGACGTCCATGCCTAGAAGGGGATGGACTGCATAGGAAAGGTCCCCGCACGCTGCGAATTGAACGCCGTGCGGGGACTTTTTTGGTAATGAAAGATGAAGCGATGACTTCAGCAGTAGATGGCTTGAAACAACGATTCATGGATATGAGCCAGCCGGATGACGACGGCGTCTACCGGAATGGTGCGACCAAGCGCAAGGCTCGCACGGAACTGGCCATGCAATGCCTCACGGAGCTGTGGAATGCGGCCTGCAAGGATGTCTCTTTCCCTGTGCCCGACTCTGGCATCGGCTTCGCCGCGGTAGGCTCGCTGGCACGTGGCCAACTGGGCCCCAGCTCCGACCTCGACCTGGTCATCATCTACGAGCCTCGCACGTTGAACGACCAGCAGCTCAACGAGTTGGCCAACAAACTCTGGTACCCGCTATGGGACAGCGGTCTGGACCTCGACCACTCCATCCGCACGCGCGCCCAATGCGAGGAAGTCACCGACCATGACCTTCCCGCCGCCATGGGCTGGTTGGACGTGAAGCCCATCGCCGGTGACACCGCTCTGATCACCACCACCGCCACGTCCATCCTCGAACGCTGGCGCAAGGCCGTCCGCAAGCGCCTGCCCGAACTGCTCGACTCCGCCAAAGCCCGACTCGACGAATTCGGCCGCCTCCAATACGTCAATCAGCCCGACATCAAGGAGGCCCGTGGGGGTTTGCGCGATTCGGTGCTCGTCTCCGCGCTCGCCGCCTCATGGCTGGCCGACCGCCCGCACGGCATCTACGACGAAGCTGTGGAACGTCTGCTCGACGTACGCGACTGCATCCATCTGGTGGCCGGCAAGGATACCAACCTGATGCTGACGCCCTATCAGGCCAAAGTGGCTGCCATGCTTGGCCTTGCCGATCCGACTTGGCCCGAAAACGAGCGCGCCGCCTACTCGATCGACGATTTGCAGACGCTACTTGCCCGTATCGGTCGGCGCATCTCCTTCTCGCTCGATTCCACCGCTTCCCGCGCCGAACATTCGCTGACCCACGAAAAGCCGCGATTCGCGTTCTTCCAGATGTTCTCTCAGCGCTCTGGCGGCAAGCGCGAAGCCCCGCAATTCGACGTGGTGGCTCCCGGCGTGGCCAAGCACGAAGGCGAATTGGTGTTGGCACTCGGTGCCGAGCCTGCCAAGGATGCCAAGCTGGCGTTGCGTATGGCCGTGGCGGCCGGCGAATTCGGTCTTCCCATCAACCCGTCTACCTTGGTTAATCTGAAGCGCTGCCCGATTCACGACAACCAGTGGGATGACGAATCGCGCGAGCTGTTTATCCGTCTGCTTGCGTGCGGATCGAATCTTATGGAAGTGTGGGAGAGCATCGATTTCGTGGACATTCCGGGTCGATGGATGCCGGAATGGCTCGGCGTCCGCAACCGTCCGTCCGCCTCGGCCGCCCACCGATACACCATCGATCGGCATATGGTGGAGGTCGCGTCGCGTCTGGGGCGCGAGACACCGTCCGGTGGACGGTACGATGACGATCATTTCAAGGCGTTGCTGTTGGCCGGTATCACCCACGACATCGGCAAGCGCGCGTTCGTGGCCGATCACGCCGCCGAGGGTGCCCGTCATGTGCCGGTGATTCTCAAGCGTATGGGCTACGCGCCGAACCTCGTCGACTGGGCTACCGTGCTGGTGCGTGAGCATTTGACGCTATCCGAATTTGCCACGGGTAAGGACCCCTATGATCCGGCCGTGGCGGAGGAGTTGGCCGACCGTTTGCACCACGACAAGATGCTGTTGGATATGCTGTTCGATCTGACCCGGGCCGACGGCTCCTCGCTCGGTGCCACCGCCGGTGAGACCATCACCAAGCAATACGGCTGGTCCAAGTGGCGCGAACAGATCGTGCGCGGCATGTATTCCGCCGCCCGCGCCGCGATGTAAACGGAATCGCCCAGCGCTTTGCGCGGCCGATACCTACTTCACCCATGCGTCCGAGCGCACGCGCAGCCCGTTGGACAGGCCGCGCCCGCCCATGAGCACCACGTTGAACGCGGCCCAGAGTACGGCGGTACGCATCAGGTCGCTCGTCAGCGCCGGCGTCACCATATTGGCCAGTATGAGTATGAGCGTCACATACACCACGGCGGTCAGCGTGCATGTGCCGGCCAGATAGCGGTAGTCGCGCGCGCCGATAAGAATGCCGTCGATTGCCATCATCCAGCCTTGCAGCGGGAAGAAGATGCCCATCGTCACCATGCCCACGGCAATCAGCGTCTGAATATGTGGCGTAGGGGAGAAGAAGTGCCCGGCGAACAGGCCGACTACCGCAAAAGCCGTGCCGATTACCGCGCCGGTGACCAGCCCCGCACGCCCGGTCGCCCGCGTCAGCCACCGCGCCTGCTGCACGCTGCCAGCGCCCAGCGTTGTGGCCACCAGCGTCTGGCCGGCGATGCCCACGGAATCCAGCATGTTCATCGCAAAATTCCAAGAGGAGTTCACGGCCTGAAACCCGGCCAACACGGCAGTACCCATGCGCGCGGCACAGGCGACCGTAGTCACCATGGCCGCACGAATCGCCAATGTGCGAATGAACAATGGCAGTCCGTCGCCCCCGGCTGCCGCAATACCGGCCAAACGAGGCCGCAGACTCGCACCATCCGCCCGGGACCACAGAATGGCGGGAATCACCAGAAACAGCCCCATGAACCACTGAGTTACCAGCGTCGCCACTCCGGAGCCGGCAATGCCCCAATTCAGCACAATAACGAACAACACATCAAGCACCGTGTTCACCACCGCGCCGCCCACCGCAGCGATCAGCGTGATACGAACCTTCTGCAATCCTCGGAAAATGCCGTTCGCCGCATATACCATCAGCATGCCTGGCGCACCCAGCACGATTGCGCGCGTATAGGTCACGGCTTGTTCCAATACTTCGCCCTGACCGCCCAGTGCCCGGCATAATGGCTCGGCAGCCGCGAACAATCCCAATCCCAGTACGGTGCCGATGCTCAAGGCCAGCCACAGGCCGTCAATGCCTGCCTGCAGTCCCTCGCGACGACGACCCGCTCCCAGCAGATGTGCCACCTGTGCAGTGGTCGAGTAGGCCAGGAATATGCATAGTCCGACTGCCGTGAGGATGATGGTGGAGCCGATTGACAGGCCGGCCAACGCCGCATCCCCGATATGGCCGACGATGGCTGTGTCGATAAGGATGAAGGTCGGTTCGGCGATGAGCTGGCCGAAGGTCGGCAGGGCCAGCGCCATGATCCGGCGGTTGGTGGCGCGGGCGTCGGTCGGGCCGTTGCTGACGTTTGTGTTTGCGCCGGCATGCGGGGTGCCGAAGCCATCGCGGTGTGTGGTATCGCCGGAACTGGTGGCTTTGGCGTCGGAAGAGTCTATGGGCACGCTCACACGCGTATCACGCCTGACTGCGTTGCGCAAGCACCTGTTGTGGGCGCGGAATGTTATCCCCAGACTATCCACCAAGTTATCCCCAGTATGTGGATAACTTAGTGGATTATCCCCAGAATTATCCCCAAAATGTGGATAACTTATTTTTCTATCCACATTTACCCTCTCCGCGTGTCGCGGCGCTGACTCATGGGTGAATAAGGAATGAACCGATGCGGGCAACCGTTTCGTTTCCATGCGATATCGTTCACCTGCCACGCCACATCCTATACTTGGAGGCTATGCCAGAAGGAAGTGAACACTCGTATCAGAATGGGTTCGGCGGTGGCTCGGATCGTGGCGATCGTGGCGACCGCGCGGGCCGGGGCGGCGCGCAGACGTCGGCGGCGGCCGGCGACCCGATTTTCGACCGCGTGCCCCCGCATGATGACGACGCGGAAATGGCCGTGCTCGGCGGCATGCTGATGAGTAAGGATGCCATCGGCGAGGTCTCGCAGACCATTGACGTCACCGATTTCTACCAGCCCAAGCATCAGACGATCTATAACGCGATCATCGATCTGTTTTCCGCCAGTCAGCCGGTGGACGTGGTGCTCGTGGCCAACCAGCTGTTGGCGGATGGCAACCTCGACAAGATCGGCGGCGCGGACTATCTGCACAGCCTTGTCGCATCCGTACCGACCGCCGCCAATGCCATGTACTACGCGGAAATCGTCCATCAGCGGGCCATTTTGCGCAATGTGATCGCCGCCGGCACCAAAATCGCCCAGCTTGGCTATTCCGCCGAGGGATCGCAGGCTGAGGATGTGGTTAACCTCGCCCAGTCCGAGATCTACGAGATGTCGATGGGCAAGGTGCGTCAGGACTATGCCGCCATCGGCCCGGTGGTCCACGACGCGCTCGACCAGCTGGACAAACTGCAGCAGGGCCTCGTCAACAAGGGCGTGCCGACCGGCTTCCGCGACATCGACGACGTGACCCAGGGCCTGCAGCCCGGACAGATGGCCGTCGTCGCAGGACGTCCGGCCATGGGTAAGTCCACGCTCGGCATCGACTTCGCCCGCGCCGCCGCGTTGCACCACAATATGACTTCCGTGGTCTTCAGCTTGGAGATGAGCAAGGTGGAGCTCGCTCAGCGTATTATCTCCGCCGAAACCAATATTCCGATGGCCGCCCTGCGCCGCGCCGACGACATCACCCCCGAACGCTGGAACACCCTGAACCAGTTCTGGACCAAGATGCAGAACGCGCCACTGTTCATTGACGACAGCCCGAACATGAGCCTCATGGAGATCCGTGCGAAATGCCGTCGTCTGAAGCAGACCAACGATCTGAAACTCGTAGTCATCGACTACCTGCAGCTGATGACCTCGGGCAAGGCCGTGGAATCCCGCCAGCAAGAGGTGTCCGAATTCTCCCGTGCCCTGAAGCTCTTGGCCAAGGAACTCGAAGTGCCGGTTGTGGCCCTTTCCCAGCTGAACCGTGGCCCGGAAATGCGTAACGACAAGAAACCGCAGCTCTCCGACCTGCGTGAATCCGGCTCAATCGAACAGGACGCCGACGTGGTGTTCCTGGTCCACCGCCCTGACTTCTACGACAAGGAAGACCGCCCCGGCGAGGCCGATATCATTATGGCCAAGCACCGTAACGGCCCGACCGAAACCTTCCACCTCGCCTTCCTCGGTGCCACGTCCAAATTCAAGGACATGCCGCAGGACTACAACAGCAATCAGGGGGTGTGATGATGGCAAGCAACGTTTCACGCGATGTTTCGCAAGACCAATCGTCCGTGGTGCAGACCTGCAAACCGTGGTATGCGTTCGCCACCGTGGCCGCAGGCCGCTTCGTGCGGTTTGCATCCCGCGTCACCAAACATGGCGGTTCGGCTTTGCCCGGCAAAGTCGTAGAAAAGATTGACCCCGGCTTCCTGACCCGTACGCTCGGGCAGTTGCCGCTTGGTGTGGTATTGGTGTCCGGCACGAACGGCAAGACCACCACCACCCGCATGGTCGCCTCGATGCTCTCCGATCTGGGATTGAAGGTGTTCACCAATCCGACCGGCTCGAACTTCGTGCGCGGCGTGGTCTCCGCACTGCTCACCGAAGTCACGCTCGGCGGCAAATTGGACGCGGACATCGCCGTACTTGAGCTCGATGAGGCGTACGCCGTCCACTTCGTCAAGCAGGTCAAGCCCCGTTATGCGTTGCTGCTGAACGTGATGCGCGATCAGCTTGACCGATTCGGTGAAATCGACACCACGGCCAAACTGCTCAGCCATGTGGCTGCGACGACTACCGGCACTGTGGTACTGAACCGCGAGGACCCGCGTATCGCCGCGCTCGCCGCAAAGGCCCCGGCTGACACCACAGTGCGATACTTCGGCCTCGCCGACGATTTGCGCCACTATTTCCCGTCCGATGACGACATGGCCACGACCGTGTCGGTGGAAGGTGTGGCCGGGCCGCTCTCCTCAGTCAGAACTCCTCTCAGTCCGCGAAGCGGACTGAGAGGAGCTTCCGCAGGCATGGCAGAACTTCCCGCCGACGTGACACTTACCGCCGTGGGCGACCACAAGGCCGCCTTCCAGATGGACGGTCAGGGCTACGCCACCGACGTCAAGCTTGAAGGCGTCTACAACCTGTACAACGCGGCCGCCGCGCTTGCCGTGGTACGTGCGGTGATGCAAGACAATGCCGCCGCATCCAAGGCCACCGCCGCAACCAACGCCTGCGCCGTGTCCGCCGACGAGCTCATCGCCGCCGTTTCCCGCGTCACGCCGGCTTTCGGCCGTGGCGAGGTCATCGACGTCAACGGTTCCCCGGTCGAACTGTTGCTGGTCAAGAACCCGATGGGCTTCCGCCTCTCGCTCGCCAGCTTCGACCCGACCAACGCGGACACCATGATCGCCATCAACGACGAGTATGCCGACGGCCGCGACATGAGCTGGCTATGGGACGTGGACTTCACCTCTTTGCGCGCGTCCGGTGTCGCCATGGTCTCCGGCGTGCGTGCCTGGGACATGGCATTGCGCTTGGGGCACGACCAAGTGCCAGTCGCCGATACGAACACCGACCTCGAACAGGCGGTCACCGCATTCGTCAACGCCAATCCCGGCACACGCAAGCACATCTACTGCACCTACACCGCCATGCTCAAAACCCGCGCCGTACTGGGCTGCATCACCGAAGTATGGGACGCGGGTGTGGGTAAGTAACCACTCTCCGGCGCTCGCGCGCCACCTCCCGCCTGCGGGAGGACATGGTGAGGAATAAGACTTCCCCTTAGCGGGAAGACATCGACAAGGAGAACGTGACATGGCCAGAACAATTGATGTGGTGTCCCTGTATCCCAAAGACATGAACATCTACGGCGATTCCGGCAACGTGCTGACTATCCGCCGCCGGCTGGAACTGTACGGTTACGAACCGGTCGTCCACCAGTACAATCAAGGCGACGACTGGCCCGACCAGGTGGACCTTATTCTGGGAGGCGGCGGCCAAGACACCGGCCAGAAGAAAATCATCGACGACTTCTACCATCGCGCCGACCTGTTGCGTTCGCTCGCCGCAGGCGGTACACCGATGCTGATGATCTGCGGCCTGTACCAGCTGTTTGGCGAGTACTTTGAAACCGTGGACGGCACCCGTCTGGACGGCATCGGCGTTATCGGTGCTTATACCGTGGGCCAGAACGTGCGTATGATCGGCAATCTTGTTGAGCATTCCGACCAGTTCGGCGATGTGATTGGCTACGAGAACCACTCCGGCCAGACCTTCCTGCGCGAAGGTGTTCAGCCACTCGGCACCGTCGATCAGGACGGCCGAGGCAACAATGGCGAAGACCATACCGAGGGCGCGCGCGTGCACAACGTGATCGGCACCTACATGCACGGCTCGTTGCTGCCTAAAAACCCCGCCATCAGCGATTTCCTTATCGAAACTGCCGTGACTCGTCGTTACGGTACGTTCGATACGTCCGATCAGACCCCCGAACAAGCCAAGGAGCTCGCCCGGCTCGATCAAGTAGCCACCAATGCGCGCAAGGCTGCCGCCGAACGTCCTCGGTGAATTCTCGGTGAGTCCTCGGTAAGTACCAATCAGCGAAAAAACAGCCGAAATCAGTCTGAGGGTCTAGTACATTGCCCTGTTGTTTGCGCTAGGCTTGGTGGTACGAGACATGGCACCAGGCCATGTCGGACCTCGAAGGAGGGGTATCATGGCTGATTTTGATCTTCTGGGTGATGGCCTGCGCAAGGTCCTGCTGGCGGGCATCGGCGCCCTTGCCACTGGATATGAGAAGAGCAGCGAGCTCGTCGACGAACTCGTCAAGAAGGGTGAGATTACGGTCGAGCAGGGCAAGGCGCTGAACACCGAGCTCAAGCGCAAGGTGAGCGAGACGGTGGATGACGCCAAGAAGGCCGCCGCTGAAGCCGGCGACAAAGCTGCCGCCGCAGCCGACACCAGTGCCGCCGACAAGCCCGCTGACGAGGGCAAGGCCGAGTGACCAAGCCCACACGCACTACGCCGGAATCAGAGTCGACCCCGCTTTCCAGCAGGGGCGACCCTATTCTGACGCCTGCGAAAGCCGAACGTGAGGCGGCGGCGAACCGGTCCGTCGACACGTCGGACACGCTCAAGCGGACCGTTGACAAGGCGACCCCCAGCGTATCCGATGAAACGCTGGCATTGTTCGGACGCAGGAACGATTTCGCCACACGCTACCATCTGACGCGCCGTGGCAAGATCAAACGACTGGGGCAGATCACCAGAATCGTCGAGCAATTCGGCGTGCTGCACGGCCTGACTCCGGTCAAAATGCGCCTCATGTTCGAGGCGCTCGGTCCCACGTTCGTCAAAGTGGGCCAGATTCTGTCGATGCGCTCCGAGATTCTGCCGCAAAGCTTCTGCGACGAACTCGCCAAACTGCGCGCCGACGCCGACCCAATGCCGTATTCCACGGTGTTGGATGTGCTTGCCGCCGAATACGGGCGTCCCGCTGACGAGGTGTTCGCGCATATCGATCCCAAGCCGTTGGGCTCTGCTTCACTGGCGCAAGTGCATCGTGCCACGCTGAAAACCGGCGAAGATGTGGCCATTAAAGTGCAGCGCCCGGGTGTGCGCGAAACCATGGCCCAGGACGTCTCCATCATGCGCTCCATAGCCAAGGCCGCCACTAAGGTGATTCGCACCTCACAGATCGTGGACCTGAAGGGCGTGGTCGAGGAGCTGTGGGACACCTTCGAATCGGAGACTGACTTTCTGATCGAGGCCCGCAATCTCGCCGAATTCAAGTGTTTCGCCGCCCGATTCAAATACATGGACTGCCCGACGGTGTACGCCGAACTGTGCACCGAGCATGTGGTGGTCATGGAGTACATCGACGGCATCTCCGTCTCCCACCCGGGCCAGCTCGTCGATGCTGGTTATGACTTGAAGGAGATCGGCACCAAGCTCGTCGACAATTACGCCACGCAGATTCTCGACGACGGCTTCTTCCACGCCGACCCACATCCGGGCAATATCATCATCCGGGGCGGCCAGATCGTACTTATCGACCTCGGTATGACCGGTCGGCTCGACCAGCGCACCCGTGCAGTCCTCAAAGAGATGATTTTCGCCGTCGCCAAACAGGATTCGCCAGCTCTGGCCGAGGGGCTGCTGCGATTCGCCGGCACCGAGGCCGATCCGGAGGACTACCCAGCACTGCTGGCTGATCTGGACGTGATCGTCAAGGAATTCGGCACCGTGGATCTGGCCGAACTGGACATTGCCGCCTTCCTGACCGCACTGACGCAGATGGCCGGCCGCCACAACATCGAGGTGCCCAGTACGGTGACCACCGTCGGCCGCGCGTTGGTTACGCTCGAAGGCTTGCTGGACGAGTTCATTCCTGATGTGAATATGATCGAAATCATTTCCGACCATATCGCCACGTCGAAATCGCTGAAGAACGCCACCAAAGACGAGATCAAGTCGCTGGGCGTTGAGGGGCATCAGGCTTTGCATGCCACGCTCGGCACCATGACCGAACTTAAGACCGTGGCCCGTATGCTGACCCGTGGTCAGTTGCGCGTCAACATGGAACTGGTCGGCTCCGAAGAGCCGTTCCAGTTGCTTTCGGATATGGTGAATCGTCTGACGATGGCCCTGATTGTGGTCGGTTTGTTCGTTGGCTCGTCGATTGTCTACTATGCCGGCATGAAGCCGATTATCTTCGGCATTCCGGTCATCGGCTTCATGGGCTACGTCGTGGCCTTCGCCCTCGGCGTATGGATTGTCATCGACATCTACTTAAAGGGCCGCAAAACCAAGAAGCGGTAGGGTATCGATTGATATCAGTCCAGCGGGAGGGTGGATTCGCGCTGGATAAGGCGGCAGGGTACGTAGTCGACACCGTGATGCGGGTTGCCGTCGATGGCATCGACCAAGTATCGTGCCGCACGCCGTCCGATGGTTTCGGTTTCGTTGTCGATCGACGTCAGTGCGGGCCTCGAGCTGGAGGTCAGTACAGACCAGTTATCGTGGCCGATAACGGCGACGTCATCCGGAATGCGCAGCCCCTGCTGTTTGAGCACGTCAATGCAGCCTCGGGCCAGCTGGTCGTTTTGGCAGACCACAGCGTCAAACGTGACGCCCTGATCGAGCAGCAGGCGGGTGGCGGCGCGGCCCCAGCCTTCGTCCCATTTGCCGTACCGGATTGGCCCGGCCGGTTCGATGCCTAGCTCAGCCAGTGCCTCGAGCGCACCCTTGGTACGGTCGGTGGCAGCGGTATAGGTTTCGTCGCCGCCGATAATGGCGATGTGTCGGCGGCCGCAAGAAATGAGATGGTTGATGGCCATGCGACCGGCGTCCACATTGTCACAGGTGACCGAACAATCTTCGGTATCGGTGGAGGGGCCGTAGACGTAGACCAGTGGCACGCCCCAGTCATGGCCAAGCGTGGGCCTGGGGTTGGTTTCGCACTGCACGATGAGTAGACCGTCGACCTTGAGGGACAGCAGTTTCTCGACATGCTGACGTTCCAGCGCGGCGTCGCCACGAGCGTTGGCCAGCAGTACGGAGGTGGACTGGGCGCGCAGTTCGTTCTCCGCGCCGATAAGAATCGGTGTGGAGAAACGGCCCTGCAGATCGGAGGTGACCAGGCCGATAGTGCCGGTGGTGCCGCGGGCCAGGGATTGGGCGAGTTTGTTGGGGGAGTAGTTGAGTTGCTTGGCGGCATCCAGAACGCGCTGCTTGGTTTCTTCGCTAATGCGGGGCTTGTTGTGCAGTGCCTTGGATGCGGTGGCCAGCGAGACCCCAGCCAATGCCGCCACATCCTCAAGTCGCGCTGCCCGTCCGGTTGCTGGCTGGGTCATCATGCCTCGATTCTTTGGTTCTTCAACAGTATATAGCGCATTGTTTTGCGATGAAATACAGGCCTTTCGCTGTTTGTGGTGGGTGGTTGTGGTGTGGGGTGATGCCGGCGGGTGGGTTGGAGGCATGGATGCCTCTTGCCTGTTCACCGACGCATTGCAGTTGCAGGAGCCTTGGAAGGTCGGGTCCGTGGATTTCAGGGACGCGGGCGACGGCGGGCGGGAACCGCGCGTCGCGATCGTCTTCGGGCCCGGCGCGCGCTTCCATTGCCCCGAGACCGGCTGCCCCGAGACCGCCTGTCCGGTGCATGACACGAGGGAACGCGTGTGGCGGCATCCGGACTTCTTCCGGTACAAGGCGTTCGTCCACGCCGCCATGCCGCGCGTCACGTGCCCCGTGCACGGGGCGAGGACGGCGCCCGCCCCGTGGGCCAGGCTCGGCAGCGGGTTCACGCTCCTGTTCGGGGCGTGGGCTGGATTGGCTACAATGTTTTGGACTGGTTCATGCGGGACATGACAACGAAGGAGTTGATCATCATGGCCGATC
>OKMX01000007.1_pt1 | contig 154849 bp, 132 predicted proteins | sample 1613551 | NCBI WGS metagenome assembly OKMX01 (sample SAMN04436865, study PRJEB24849) | human gut metagenome | biome: human gut; feature: NICU; material: stool | host: Homo sapiens | place: USA: Saint Louis, MO | collected 2011-10-01 | reverse complement strand
GCGCGCAAGGTAAAACGGCTTTTTATGCAGACAAAACGAAACACAGCGAAAAGCCGCAAGAAATGCGCAAGATGATTGAATTAGTAAGTTACGCGCCTAGAATTGAATTATTTGCACGTAAACGCTTTGACGGCTGGGACGCGTTAGGTAATGAGGTATAGCGGGAGGGTTAAGAAGTGACTGATAAGGCAAGGGAGTTATATATCATTGAACGGCTACATGTTGGGGCCGATGTGGAAGCGTTGTATGTTTTTGATGATCGCGAAAAGGCAATAGCAAAATACCTTGAGGTTGAAGACGTCTATAGAGGAGTGGATAAGTATTTTATTAACCTTTGCCGCCTGACGATCCTTGACGGTAGGGTCACGGCACGGGAATTTTACGAATTTTACGATCAAGATTTTGAAAAATATCCACCTGAAAATCCCGCGATATCAATCCTTTATGAGATTAACAAAACAATCGACTTCCAAAAAGAAGAAATGCTTTTAATGCTTAATAAATGCGGCGAGTTGTTAAGCGAAAACGAGAGGTTAAGGGGAAAGGAGCAACCATATGACTGATGGTAAGGGCGATTTGTCTGTATACCTTATCGCTGATAGGCGCACATTGAAAGCGGTGGAGATGTGCGTCGATAAAGACGATGCAGAGGCTGCCCTGAGGTTTTGGAATAGAAACGGCGGAGACGATTATTTTATGATGGAGCTTTCTCCTGAAAAGAGAAAGCGGCGCAGGCGACTAGTGTGAAAGGGCAAAAATGACTAACGGCAAACAAAAAGGAAAGCGCGGCGAGTTAGAGTTTTCCCGCCTGTGCCGTGAATACGGTTGGGAAGTACGCAGGACGGCGCAGTATTGCGGGAATACAGGGGAGGCCGCCGACGTGGTCGGTCTTCCTGGTGTTCATGTAGAAGTAAAACGAGTAGAAAAGCTAAACATATACGACGGAGTAAATCAGATGAAGCGCGACCGTGATAAGCGCGATCCTAACTTATTGGGAATAGTAGCGCACAGGAAAAATAATCACGAGTGGCTTATTACTATGACGGCTAAAGACTGGTTCAGACTTTATCAAGAGTACAGCGACGGGAGTGGGCAAAATGAGTAAAAATAAGGGCAAAACATTAGTAGATGAAATACAGTACATTACCGACTTTTATGTTGACATGCAAGAAAATAAAGAGGCTTATGGCTATGGTAAACGCAACATTCAAGAAGATTTCGCAAAAGACATTATGCGTGCCGTTCACTGTTGGCTGGTGGAAAGATATGGCAATCCTAAATATATCCTAAATGAATTAGTTGAAATTTTAATTGATAAAGACGTGGTTACGCTTTTTATGGAAACGCGGCGGCTGGAAAAACAGTTAGGGAGTGATCAAAAATAGCTACTACTAATATAATTATGCTTGTTATTATCCTTGGCGGTATGGCGTGGGTAGCCTATCAAGAAATGGACGAAAAGGAAAAAAAACAATGATGAATAATGACATGATTAATCATCCGTTGCATTACACGGCGGGGCGGTATGAAACGATCACGGGAATTGAATATAACCGTCTAGGTTATCACTTGGGGAACGCGTTCAAATACATTTCGCGCGCTGGTTTGAAGTCAAAAGACACGAAAATGCAGGATCTAAAAAAGGCGCTTTGGTATTTAAGACGTTACGAAAAAATGCACTTGCGCGAAAAAGAAACGTTTAACATTAACGAGTATATAAGCGACTTAAAAATGGATATGCCTCTAGCGTTGGTATTGAACAACATAGCAGAAAAGCAGAGTAAGGCGAGTATATCCGCGGCGGCTGGGTTGCTTGAGGAATATATCAAGGAACAAGAAACATGAGAAACGCGGAGCATTACGTAGATCCGACGCCATCGGAGGCGTTAAAAAATATCAGTAAAGAGGAGCGGGAGGTCGGTATGTTGGTACACGCTATAAAAGATATAGCCGTATTATGCGGCTATGAAGTGGTCGGCCGTATCGTTTTGAAAAATAAAAATTCGGGGAATGTATACCGATGACGCGCGGCGAGATAGAGTTAGCCAGCATTCGCGGCTATAACGCCAGGATAAAGGCACTAATAAAAGAGTTGGCGATATTGCGGGAGCAGATCGTCACTATTTCGCCAGCACCGTTGTCGGAACGAGTAAGCGGAAGCAAGGCGCACGATCTCGGCGACGTGGTAGCTGGGTTTATGGATAAAAGCGACAAAATATCGCGGAAAATCGTCGATGATATGCAAGCTAGGCAGAATATCATAGATAGAATATTGGCTCTTGAAAATCCCCTTTTTTCGTCAATTTTATACTGGCACTTTGCAAGCGATCTCAATCACTCGGAAAAGGCGGCAAAAATGAATTGTAGCCTATCAAGAGTAAAACATGCGTATCGTCCAGCCGTGCGCGCGTATGATGACAAATATTTTCATGGCAAATAAAAAAGAGGGGCAAGCATTAACGCTTGCCCTCTGGTTCTTTCCCGTATAAACGCTCCATTGCGTCGCGTGTAATTAGCCAAGTACCGCCAGACTTTCTAATTTCGCCAGGGTTAAATATATGAGCGTAGCCTCTGATCCGTTGGCGGATCAATCCAGCCGACAGTTGCCAGCGTTCCTCGGCCTCTTTTAGAGTTAAAATTTCATCAATTAACATGGTAGCCTCCTTTATTAGTAATTCCAGATAAGCGCGCCGATACGGGTATATTCGCACTCATCGCCGACACTTTCGATATACTCGTTAACCGCTTGCGTTGTGTTTTCTTTCTCGTCGTTGATCCATTCATCATATAAATATTGGCGAAATTCGTCCTCATTTTTAATAAAGGGGTAGAAGTCCATCGGGCGGTCATATTCACTCATGCGGCTAAATTCTGCTATGTATTTCGGCAGCCTATAAAGTTCGCTCTCTCCTCTGTGGGTCATAAGTACTAACGCCTGCATGATTTCCATGTTTGTGTGGCGTTCGCAGATCTCCGCGGCGCGTTCCTTTTTATCGTCCAGATCTTCTGGATCTCGTTCGTCAAAATTAATAATAGCGTAGTCGCCGATCATTCCTGTATTATCATTGATCATCTTGAAGTCGGGGCGGTGGTTAAACCAAACGGCGTTTTCTTCCTGCTTGGTCATGTTGTTGTTAATTTCAATGGTAGTCATGATGATCTCTCCTTTATGTTTAATTAGTGGCTAAATAATAGTTGTGTTTTTTTCAATTATAGTGGTTTAATTTACTGATTTCAACTTATACGGCTTTTAACGTTTTGGTATCAAAGTAGTAAAAATAATGCTGGTTATGAATGTTATGCGCCGACACGACGAAACATGTATATTTTTTATCGCCGTAAACTTCAAACGTGCAGGTCGGCTTTAACATGATCATATGGGCAACATCATCAAATATGTTTTTATTTTCTGGGTATTTTTCGATAAACGTCTGTACAAACGTGTCAATGTTTTCACAGAATGCACGATGCGCTTTTTGGAGTATCTTTTGTAGGTCATTTTTATCTCTCCTTTTTATTGTTAGAAATTTAAGAATATCGTACCGATAGGACTATGAACATATTGATTTTTGAAGCGCTCCATATGCTCATCAACATCTCCGTCGATCAATTCATCTTCCAAGTATTCGTGCAGTTCTTTTTCGTTGCTGACGAATGGGTAAAACTCTCTATTCTTGTCGCTTTCGAAAAACGGGTTTTCGTATTCCTCGACGGCGTCGGGCAATACACTGAGGTCGCGTTCGCGTACCATTGTCATGAGCGCTAATGCTGGCAAGATTTGTCCGTTTGTATAGCGTTTGCACAGGTCGGCAGCGTCTTCTTTTTCCATTTCAATATCTTCAAGGTTTTCGGGGTTGCAGTTAAAGCGGATAATTGCATAGCCGCCGATGGTTGCTGTTGTTTCGTCTATCATCTTAAAATCTGGGTGTGCGTTCAGGTTGGTATTGTTGGCAAGATTTTTCCATTCGTAGCTTTGCAGGCTGTTGTTAATTTCGATGGTTGTCATAGTGATCGCTCCTTTTTATTTGCTTTCCGTTTGTTCGTAGTGCGGAAGTACGTTTTTTAAGTTTTTGACATCAAAGTAACGATATTTGCGGCGCGCTCCGTCTGGGTGGTTGCGCTGGAACGTTGAAAGGACGTAGCACTCATGTTTTTCGCCTGACCAGTCGGTAACCGTTGCCAGGCTTTTCAAAATTCGCATGTCGCTGATCCGTTCGCCGAAAAATTTTAAGGTTTCTTTGTCGAATGTGTGATAGTTCGGGTGTTTCTCTTTGTAATCCTCGACGAAAAACTCTGCATAGTTTGAATAACTTTTGTGTGCCTTTTTGGTGTAGCCTTTGTAGGTTGTCATATTGCTCTCTCCTTTTCTTCACTTGAGGGTTTTCCTCCTGCCCTTGGAGGTTTCTCTCTTTCCCTCTTTCTGATTACATTATACACAGATTCGTGAAGAGTGTCAATGGTGAAAACACAAGAAAATCAAAGAAATTTACGAAAAATCAATTCACGTTTTCGATAACACAAATTCAAGAAAGTTATAACAACACAAAATTTTTGATTTCGGACTTTGTTTTTCAAAATATGCTAAAATATAAGCAGGTTAACGCGATAAATCTACGTGAGGAGTCGCGGGGGGCTTGCTTATCTGCGGAGCGGCAAGTCCTTTTTTGTGCGTAATGTGATATAATGTAGCTATATGGCGGCAATCCTACGGGAGAGCCCGCAGGGACTTGCCTATAAAAACACGCAAGTCCCCATTTTTGCACCTTTTTGCACGAAAAAGCCTGAAGTAATATGATATAATATAGGTATAAAAGTGTTGGCGCAGCCTTGGCGGTTGCGCTTTTTTGATTGGAGTGAATAAAAATGTACGAGGTAAAAATCGGAAATGAATGGTTAGATGTTGTAAGAATTGAAAAAGACGGCGGCGTGTTAGCCTTGTATGATGGCAAGTTTAGAGTATTTGCGGCAAGCGCCTACGATGAAGTTCGGAAAAAAGCGGAAGAAAAGGAAGAAGTGCCGACAGAAAAAACAGCGGTAAAAAGAACGCGCAAAACGGCGGTGAAAGAAGATGGAAAAAAATAAACCCGTTGGATATAGCGGGCGTCCTTGGAAGTATTCCAGCAAAGAGGAATTAGAAAAGGATATTGAAAGCTATTTTGATGAATGCGATAAAAAAGGTTGGCCTTATACGATGAGCGACTTAGCTTTTGCTCTTGATATTTCCAGATATACATTAATTAATTACGGGAAAGATGAATTGTTCCACTCGACCATCGCGCGCGCGAGACAAAAAGTCGAGGGTTGCATGGAGCGAGCGCTCTATACGGCGAAAGGATCGGGAGTACAGTTTGCCCTGAAAAACAATTTCGGTTGGCGGGACAAGAGTGAAAGAGAGATCACAGGCGCAGACGGCGCTCCGCTTATTAGTAAAATTGTTGTCGATTACGGCGATATGGAAGAATAGGTTTACAATTAAAAGCCTTTAGGTAAAGGCTGAAATGCTATTGCGTCACGGGCGGAGTAGAAAGGGGTTGAGTTGACAATGGAAACAATAACAAAGGTTCAATTCAATCCTGTATTTAAGGAGTTTAACCTGTGTCGGAAGCGTTACCGATTGGCAAAAGGTAGCGCAGGTAGCGGCAAAAGCGTCAACATTGCGCAGGACTTTATCCTAAAATTATCATCGGGCGAATATCAAGGCGCGAATTTATTGGTTGTCCGAAAGATAGAAGAAAGTAACCGTGACAGCACCTTTGCGGAGTTAGTCGCGGCAATTTACCGTATTTTCGGCGGCAATCAAACGGTTTGGATCATCAGGCGCAATCCGATCGAGTTAGAATGCGCTTTAACTGGTGCGCGAATAATCTTTCGAGGAATGAAAGACGATGCGCAAAGGGAAAAAATAAAATCAATTACCTTTCCTCGCGGTGCTTTAACTTGGGTATGGATTGAGGAAGCGACAGAATTAGATGAGGAAGATGTAGACATACTTGACGATCGTCTACGCGGCAAGCTAGAAAATGAAAGGCTTTTCTATCAAATTACCTTTTCTTTCAATCCTATCTATGCAAGCCACTGGATTAAGGGGAAATATTTCGACATAAAAAGCGATGACATTTTTACTCATCACAGCACGTATCGAGACAACCGTTTTATTGACGAGGCTTATTACCGACGCATGGAGTTACGCAAGGAACAAGATCCAAACGGTTACAGAGTGTATGGTTTAGGCGAATGGGGTTTAGTCGGCGGTCAATTCTTTTCCCAATGGAAAAAAGACATACACGTAGTACCACCTTTTGATATTCCGCAAGGCTGGACTAAATTCAGGTCAATGGACTGGGGAAGCGCAAGACCTTATGCAGTATTGTGGGGAGCAGTAGATTATGACGGTAACCTATGGATATATAGGGAGTTATACGGGTACGGCGGCAAGCCTAACGTAGGCACTAAAGAAAGCGCGGCACAAGTGGCTGAAAAGATAGCCTTGTTAGATGGTACTGATGACATAAATGTAGCGTACTTAGATAGTGCTTGTTGGATAGTAACGAATCCTGGAACACCGTCGATAGCGGAAGAAATAAATAAAATACTACAAGATAAACGCAGGCGTGTTTTTATCCCCTCTACAAAGGGCAGAATACAAGCGGCTGAGCAGGTGAAACTCAGACTGATCGGTCACACTAATACAGAGGGGAAACAAATACCAGGCTTGCGTTTTTTTGATACATGTTTTCATTCGATTAGAACAATACCGATCCTTACTCATTCAAAGACACGTCCTGAAGATGTAGACACGAATGAGGAGGATCACGCCTATGACGCATTAGGCTATTTGTGTTTAGGCAGACCTTTTGCACCATCAAGACCGAAGAAAAACAAATGGAAAGATACGTATAAGAGGGAAAGAAAGGAAAGCGTGTGGGCAGTATGATACAAATCTTAATCACACACGGCGATGACCGTATAGAAGTATCTATCAAGGGACACGCAGGATATAACCTTGATGGTAAAGACGTGGTATGCGCTGGTATATCGGCACTAGCGCAAGGTATTCTAGAGTATCTAGACAGCCTACACCTTGTACGCAGATTTACCGTTAAAAAAGGTCATTTAAGCATGGTATTAATGCGTACCGCCGTATCACTACATATGGTTAGAATGCTGGTTAGTACATGCGAGTCTATTCTAAAGAGTTATCCAGGTACTATTGATGTGAAAGAGGTGGACGAACTTGGAAGTTAGTCGTATTCGCTCGTGGTTTAAGCAAGCGGTAGACCATGGTAGCGAGTGGCGGAAGTTAGCGCGGGAGGAGTACGACTTTGTCCGCGGAAAACAATGGAGTGAAGATGATAAAGCCGCCTTGACGGAAAAAGGGCGACCAGCCCTTACCATTAATAAAATCCGTCCGCACTTAAATATCTTAAGCGGCTATCAGCGTGTAAACCGATATGAAGTCAACTTTGAGCCTAGAACGAGCGATGACTTTGAAAGCTGCGAGATCCGCAAGGGCGTAACTAAATATATTATGGATAATTGCGACTATAACGACATTGAAAGCGCCGTATTTATGGACGGAGTTATCGGCGGTATTGGTTGGTTTCACGTCTTTTATGATTACGATTATTCCGCTTTAGAGGGTGAGATTAAAGTTGCCCGTGTTAGCCCGTTCGATGTATATACCGATCCTGAGTCAAGACTAGCCGATTATAGCGACGGTAAATACATATGCCGTGCAAAGTGGGTAGATAAAGAAGAATTATGTGAAATCTATCCTGAACATGCCGATGATATACGCGGCGAATTTCGCCGTTATGACATGGACGAAAAAGGCGCGGACATGGTCGGCACAGAGCCGTTATGGTATAACCGTGACATTAAAAAAGTACGCCTTGTAGAATGCTGGTACAAAGAGCGTAAAACGGTAGAAAAGTTTGTATTGCCCGACGGTACTATCACGGAAGAATTTCCGATGATCCCTTGTGAAGTCATTCACACACCGATTGAAACGGTTAGAATGGCTGTTATTATGGGCGATATTAAGCTGGAAGAAATGGACTCACCGTATGAACACGGCGAATTTCCTTTCATTCCTTTTACTCTTTACCATTACGGCGAGGGCGATGTACCTTGCGGAGTTGTCCGAGATATTAAAGATCCGCAAAGAGAAATCAATAAAAAGCGGTCGCAAATCTTACATATCCTGAACACACAAGGCAATAGCGGCTTATTCACCGAACAAACGGCTATGACGGAAGAACAGCAGGAACGCTATCGGAAGTTTGGTAGCAAGCCTGGTGCAATTATAGAAGTCATGGACGGCACACTCACAGGCGGGCGTATACGTGAAATATCGCCTAGTGCGCCACCTGTTGGACTTATTCAGTCGGCACAAGAAAGTGAAGCCGATATACCGCGTATTACTGGTATCAATGAAAGTATGTTAGGTATTAGCGCACCGCAACAGTCGGGGCGCGCTATTGAGTTAAACCAGCGGCAAGCGGTTACTAACATTGCCACATTTTTTGATAACTTACGGAAAGCAAAAAGGGCAATCGTACAGCAATTATGGGGTTATAAAGGACACCGCGGTTTAATTCCTCAATACTACACGGAGCAAAAGGTATTCCGTATTGTAGGGAAAGGCGGTCAAGAGCAGTTTGTAACCGTCAATCAACAGGTACAGACGATTGATCCTCAGACAGGACAAGTCATTACCACCGTATTAAATGACTTATCACAGGGCAATTACGATGTAATTATCTCGGACGCGCCTTATAGCGTTTCACAGCGGCAGGGGCAATTCTGGGCACTGGTTGACGCGGTTAGCAAGTTAGGATTGCCCGCTAACCTTATCTTTGATAAGTTGATTGAATTGTCCGACATTCCAGACAAACAAGAAATTATTGAACGCTTACGAGCGCAGCAAGAACAAGCAAACGCACCGCAAGAACCGAACGTGCGCAGGACGATGAGCATTAACCTTGACGATGTAATCAAGTTACAACAGGCGGCAATGCAAGGTTTAGTACCGCCTGAAATTGCGCAGGGTATTTTACAGCAATACGCGGGTCAATTTGGCTTGCAAGTACCACAAATGCCACAAATGCAACAACAACAAATGCCACAAATGCAACAACAAGCACCACAGCCTGAACCGATGACACAGGCGGCGGCACAGGCAATTATGGCAGGAAGTACACCACCAGGGTATTAAGAGCCTAGACTCTTAATATATATCCGTCTGCAGAGACGTAAAAATACTGATATTCGTCAACAGTCTACTTGACGTAAAAAGGAGGAGCAGACAATGAAAGAGTTGAATTTGCAGTTATTTGCGGAAGAAGAAGCGCAAGAAATTCCAGCGGAACTTGAGGGCGTTTCTGAAGAAGTCGCGCGAGAAGTTATGAAAGAAGCGGCGGCAGAACAACAGGAAGAGCGACAGGAAGAACAGCCGCAAGAAGCGCAGGAAGAAACGCAAGAAACGATCGAACCGCAAGAAGAAGAAGCGGCACACGCTGAACCCGACAGCGATAACAAGGGGAAAGTACCGTATGAGCGGTTTAAGGAAGTTAACGACAAGTACCGCAAAATGGAACAGGAGGCGCAGGCACTCAGACAGCAATTAGCGCAAATGCAACAACAGCCGCAACAAGAAGTACCGCGGCAAACAGAAACACAGCAAGAAACGCAAGAGGCACAGAAGAAAGATCAGCCTATCGTTCCAATGGACTTATTGAAACAAGCCTATGAAATTGCGAAAGATCAGGTTATTTCGTCGTTAGGACTGACGGAAGAAGAATACACCGATCTGGAGTACCAGGACGAAGCGGGAAAAGCGGAAATTGACCGTGCTATTAAATTTCAATATGACTCTATTTGCCAACAAGCACGGGAACGCGCACAGATGTTGGCACAGCAAGAGCAGATGAAACAACAAGCATTGCAGACAGCCTATAACGACTACTTGCAAAATGCGGAAGAAGAACAAAAGCGCGGCGATTTTAACGATATTTGGGAATATGCTACTACCGAACATTGGTCGGGACTAGCACCGTATCATCAGGCGGTGATCCAAAATGCTTTTACCAGCGTCAACAATGGGCAAGGAACATTGGAACAGATCCAGCTTGTACGAGATTATTATGAAGCCGCAAAAGCGGCGTACTTGGCGCAAGATAAAAGCGCCGTAACACAAAATAAAAAAGTTGCGAACGTGCCGCGAGTAGATAAAGTACGGGGAACACCTAGTGCGGGCGGTATGACTATGGCAGAAGTAGAACGAATGATTAACGAAACACCATGGGAACAAGTTCCGAAAGAGATTAGAGATCAACTACTCAGCGGCCGTTTGCGGTAAAACGCGAACGGGAGTGAAAGAGCGTGGAACAAAAACATTTTAATTTGCAGTTGTTTGCAGAAACGACCGTATCGACAGCCTTGGTTGAAAAAGCATGGGGTAAAGACGTATGGTTGCAGGCGTTAAAAGAGTCGTATTTTGAAAAATTCACAGGCACGGGTAATGCGTATATCATCGACAAGATGACGAACCTGAAAAAAGAAGCAGGTGATACGATCATTATTCCGCTGCAAATGCCGTTAAATGGTAAAGGCGTAATGGACGATGCGCAACTTGAAGGACAGGAAGAAGCATTGCAATTTTACGACTTTGCCGTACAGGTACATGAACACGCACACGCGGTTAAACTGAAAGGCAAACTGGAAGAACAAAAAACGTCGATTGACTTGCGTAAACACGCAAAACAAGGCTTGGCTACTTGGCTTACCGATACGATCGACACGATGATTTTTGAAGCCTTGACGAAAGCACCGACAAAGAACCGTATTGTATACGCAGGCAGCGCAACAGCGGAAAGTGCTATCACAGCCGCCGATGTATTCACGTCGGACTTGATCGGTATTGCGAAACGTAAAGCGCAGGCGGCGCACGTTCGTCCTGTTATTGTAGACGGCACGAAGCATTATGTTATGGTAATCAATCCGTATCAGGCTCGTGACTTGAAGAATGACGCTAAATGGGCAGACGCGCAGAAATACGCGAATGTCCGCGGACGTGAAAACCCGATTTTCAGCGGCGCACTCGGTATGTACGATAATGTTATTATCCATGAACATGAAAACGTACAGATCAGCAAAACTGGATCGGGTTCGGCAGAAGTCGGACACGGCTTGTTGCTCGGCGCACAGGCGGGCGCGCTTGCTATTGCGCAAGAAGCGCAATGGACAGAAAAAGTATTCGACTATGGTCGTAAATACGGTGTATCTATTTCCACTATCTTTGGTATCGAAAAAGCTAAATTCAATAACGAAGATTTTGGTACTATTCAAATTGTCACGGCTTGCAAGCCTGACTAACAAAAACAAGGGCGGCCGATTGGCTGCCCTGTTTTTTTTGTATCAAGAGGAGCGATAAATGACAACAGTAGCGGAAATTATCCGACAAGTACGACGGAACATATCCGACATGGACAAAGTTGGTTATGACGATGAAGAACTGTTGCAATGGGTAAATGAGGGTAACAGTTATATCCGCAAACTTGTCGATCAATATAAACCTAATCTACTGTACCGACGGGAAACGGGCGAAAGTGAAACAATTAAACTTGCCGATGTACCGATGAAAATTCACCGTATCACAGTAGAAAACAAAGATCTTCAATACATGCCGACGCTGCCGACAGCGACACAAAAAGGATCGCCGTATTCGTATTATCGTATCGGTAATGAAGTTGCTTTGTTTCCAGAACCTGATAAACCTATGAAATGGACGGCTATTTATGTACCGCCACAGCCTTTATATACGCTTGACGGTGTAGTTGAATGGGTACATGACTTTGATTATGTATTGATTGAATACGCCACTATTCGCGCACAGTACCGTAATGAATTTATGATGACGCAAGAAGAACAGATTATGAGTACGCTTACTCAACAGCTGGTGGCTATGCTTTCTAGCATGGACAATAAACAGCTAATTATGGAGGGGTACTGGCAATGAGAATATCGGCAAAGCATGAGCAGACGGTACTAGCCTATAACGACTTTAGCGGTGGTCTTAATTTCACGGTAGGCGCGGACGCTATCGCCGATAATCAATTTTCCGTCGCTGAAAACGTAGAATACGGCGCGCTTGACGGAAGTTTAAGCAAGGTGGCAGGCTTTGTACCTTTGGTAGAAATGGACGGGGAAATTCGCACGTTTTTACCGCTAGGCTTCAGAGATATGTTGCTGGTAGTCGGGCGGTCAATCTATCGGAGTGATTATCACAATCATCAATTAATCGGTGAGTGTACGGGTATGTCTAAACCTGTTATCGTGCCGTTTGGTGACGCGGTTTATATTGCAAGCGGCGAACATATCCAAAAATACAAAGACGGAAAGCTAACGACAATTACCGACTCACCGCGGGCAGAATACATATTCGCGCAAGAAAACAGATTAGTCGCGGTACATTCTGACAGTCGGCGTATGCACTTTAGCGGAGTACTTGACGCGCTGAATTGGAAAGAAGATGACGAAGCGGAAAATGCCGCGAAGTGGATCGACATTGGCGATAACGACGCAGGAACGATTTTAGCCGTCGGGCGGTTATTTCAGGACTTAATTATATTCACGTCAACAAACAAAGCCTTTCGTTTAACGGGAAGTTATCCGAATTGGAGACAGTTACCGTTAGCAAAAGACGCTTACGCAACTAACTTTTACAGTATCGTATCGGCGCGTAACGCGTTATTTTTCTTGGGTAACATGGGCTTTCAGGCTATTCAATCAACGCAGATGTACGGCGATATGGAAACCGTCAACGTCGGGCGGCTGATTAATAACTTTTTGACGATGAATATACAGGAAGAAACGTGTAGCGTTTGGAGTTTGCCCACTAAGTGGCAGATCTGGGTACAGCCGCAGGAAAGCGGTTTAATATATATCTTCCATACCTTAAACGGCGCGTTTACTACACGACGCATGAAAGGGTATATCACACACGCGCAAGAATACGACGGCACGGTATATGTTAGTCGGGGAAATAAAGTGTATGAAGTGCGTGATGATATTAGCACCGATGACGGCGAAGATGTAAAAAGCATTATTAAGCTAAAAGAAATGCGTAATATGGACAAAATGGTATTAAAAAGGGTCATGGTTGATCTGTATTCAAGAGAAGCTGGTGACGCAGCGCTTACAATCGGGCGGCTTTCCATGCCGTTATTGAAAGCGCAAACAGACGATATTGTCGCGTTAGATGAGGATATAGTCGCGTTAGATGATGATACGATCGCGGGCAGTGAATATATAACCTTGCAAAAGAGATGTAACTATAAACTTGACCGTATCGCGCCTGTTATTACGATTGAGCGCGGAGCGCTTTCCGTGCGTAAAGTGAATTTGCTAGTAGCGGGGGTAGGATAATGAGCAAGTTATTTAATCGGTTTTATCGTATCAACTGGGCACCAGACAAAACAGGCGACACGACCAATATCGCCGTGAAAAAGCTAGATGATGAAATCGAGCGTATCTATCAGCTTATTAGTGACTTAATGCATGGTATTGAGGGACACAAACATAGCGGCAAATCGGGTGACGCACCGCGCCTGTTTGAGTTGTGGAGGTATAAATAATGTACTATTACAAATATCCGATTAACTATTTACCGAACGAAGCGGGCGATACAACGGCGTTTGCGGTCAAACAGTTAATCAGGGAACGCAATTATTTATATCAGATCCTGAATAATATTGTAGCGGGCAAAACGTCTTTTATGAAAGCGGGCGTATTAGTTGCGACCACAGGCAATATTGCATTAAGCGGCGTACAAACGATTGACGGCGTAGCGGTAGAAGCTGGTGATCGTGTACTGGTATGGAAACAGGATAACGCCAAAGATAACGGCGTGTATATCGTACAGGAAGAAGCATGGAAACGAGCCGATGACGCAGACGATAACGCGGACTTTGCCGATGGGTATTTTACAGGAGTTGCCAAAGGTACATATGCAGGACAAGTATTCGCCTTGAATGACGCGGTAGAAGTAGGAGAAACGCCTATTTTATTCAGAAACATTATTCAGGGTGACAAGGTTACACAAGAAGCAATTAACGCGCAAAAAGGGGCAAAAAAAGCGCAACAAGACGCACTCACGGCAGCGGCGCAGGCGAAAGCAAGCGAAACGAACGCAGAGGCGGCGGCAGGTAAAGCGCAAACGGCCGCCGATAATGCCCAAACGTCATTGACCGAAGCGCAAGCGGTACAAGCGAACGTTACCGAACAGCAAAAAGACGTGGCAAAACAAGCCGCTAACGTACAAGCGGTGGGAAAACGAGTAGTAGAACAAGGTCAAGAAGCGACAGACGCGTTAAATAAGGTACTGGATCGGCAACGTGTATTAGCGACGCAAGAAGCGGACAATGACGCAAAACGGCAAGAAACAGAACGTTTATTAGTGGAAACGCAAGGCTTACAGACTGACACTAAACAAAAGGTAGCGCAGGTAAAAGGCCTGCAAGAACAGGCGCAACGAGCGGCAACACAAGCGCAGACAAGCGCGCAACAAGCTGCCGATAGCGAGGTAAAAGTAGCGCGCGTTCGTACCGCCGTCGAACAGACAATGGAAAGTGTCAATCAGACGCGCGATCAGATTAATCAGCAACTGAAAGCCGCTAATGAAACGAACATAACATCTCTTGAAATTGCCAATGCCGCCGAACAGACAAAAACGGAAGTTGCGGAGTTAAAAGCGGGCGCACAAGCGGCGCATGACGGAGCGCAAGCCGCACAAGCGCAAGCGGAAACAGCCGCCAACACAGCAAAGGCACAAGCAACAGCCGCACAGGAACAGGCGGAAACGGCAACGGCAAAAGCGGTTGACGCGGAAAGATACATGAATTTAGCTAAGGGGTACAGTGAAAAAAACTTATCCACTTATGCGACCAAAACAGACCTTATCACGGTAGCTGACGCTAAAATGGATAAGGACAACGCCTATACGAAAGCACAAGTAGATGACACGTTCGCAAACAAAAAATCATTAGTCGGTCTTGCGACAACAAGTTATGTTGATAGCCGCTTTTATCATATCGTCGGAAACGCAACGGCGGCACTTGATACGCTCGAAGAAATCGGACGGGCGTTAAACGATGATAAAGACTTTGCAGGTACTGTTTCAAAACAGTTAGCGCAAAAAGCAGATAAAGCGACAACAGAAAATGCCTTGACGGGAAAAGCTAATGCCGCCGACGTATACACCAAAATACAATCCGATAGCAAATTTCAATTAAAGGGTAGTTATGCGTCAATTTCAGCGGTATCTGCAAAAGCAGACGCGGTCAACGTATACAGCAAGACGGAAATTGACACAAAACTAAACGCGTTACCGTCAATGTATGCCGATAAGACGAGTACGGAAAACAGTTTTACACAAGTAAATAAGCGTATTGATGATGTAGTAGTAGCGCCTGTTGACGCGTATACAAAATCACAAAGTGACGAACGCTACCAGCCGAAAGGCGATTATGCGTTACATAGCGAATTAATGCCTTATATTACAGCGCAACAAGCAAACGAAAGATACGCGTTAAAAGACAGTACGGACAGCCTGTTGGCGCAAAAAGCGAACGCAGATGATGTATATACAAAAGTGCAGAGTAACGATCTATACCAGCCGAAAGGCGATTATGTAACAACGGCAAACGCCAACAATAAATACCAGCCGAAAGGCAATTATGCAACGGTAGGATATGTAGATAACAAAATCGCTAGTGTACCGAAAATGGCAGTAACCTTAAAGAAATGGAGTGAATAAGCATGCAAGTAAAAGTACAGACAGTAAACGAATTGACGATTAATCAGTTGTCGGAAGATCAGTACAAAGCCGAGAAAGCGGCAGGGCGAATTAAGTCGGGCGAAGTATACGCCTGTACACCGTCGCCTGTAAAATGGGAAGATATTCAGAATAAGCCGAATGTATCGGGCGGCCGCGTTAATTATCAAGAGTTGGCGCGACGCATTCCCTCTTGGCAATGGAAAGTTACCATGCCGAAAATGGCTAATCAAACCGTCACGGCAACAGTTGGCGAACAAACATATACAAGCGATTTTTACGCGCAACAGGGTAGCCAGGTTGCATTTAGTGTCAAGGCTGATGATGGATATAAAGCGGGTACTCTTTCGTTAGAAAGCGCGACGCTTACGAAAGATATGACAGTGACGGTGACGGGCGCAGTGGCAACAGAAAGCAAAAACATCGAGGCGGGGACAATAGAGATTGACTCAATTGGTGGCGATGGGTTTATTGTGCCGCCAAAAGTGAGCATACTGAAGCTTGGTTTTACTAGCGGTGACATATATGTAAAGGTTAATTCTGGAGACAGAATCGTGTTTATGGTTAATCATAGGTATGGCGAAACACAATATGAAGTTTGGTCTGCCGTATTTGATGAAAATCAAGATCACAAAAATTATCAAATCACAATGGACTCAGATAGCGAACCGACGATATCTTGGTCAACAGAAATTAACGAACACGCGTATAGATTTGACTGGACTAAATAAATTTTCTTTAGCGCCTTTTGAGGAGCTTTTTTGTTGGGGCGAATTATGGTTAAAGAAATGAGGTGATAGCGTGGAACAGTTTGTACCGATAACAAAACTTGCTATACGTCATTATCTGACAGATAAAGCGTATGAAGCATATAAGAATGTACGGCAAGAGAACGATATTAGCGTTATAGGCGAAGAATTAACCGTATACAGTAAAGGCGTAATTGATAGCAAGCTGGAAGAAATGAACACCAGCACAACAGATAAACTGAAAACATTACGTAATGATGTAGATGTAATTGCTAACGATGTAACGAATAACATTACCGTAAAACTAAACGAAGTACGAGCAAACACCTACACGAAAGCGGAGGCAGACGAAAAAGAACGGCAAGTGCGCGCCGACTTTCCGAAACAGCTACCAGCTGACGGCGGTGACTCTTTCAGCGTACAAGGGAAAGTACCGAACAATACGGCGGGCAATTTACCTGTACTAGACGGCGGTGGAAAGATATTAAAAGAAGTATTGCCGTCGATTGACGCAGATAAACTTAACGGACATTCACCAGATGATTACATGCTGAAGTCGGAAATGCCAACAGATATGACAGCAAAAGGCGGCAATGCAGACACAGTTGGTGGACACAGACCAGGCAATCAAGGCGGCAATATTGCTTTGTTAGATGTTGACGCACGTATACCGTCACGGTTTATTGATCTTTCCAACTATCAAGCCAAAACAGATATGACGGTTTATGTTAAAAAGTCGGAATTGTGGAGCAATAATAAGTTGCTGTTTCCTGACGGTACAAGGATGTGGCTTGAATAATGCAAAAATGGCTATGTATGCAAAGAGGCTACACAACAGAGCGGGCACAAGTTTCAACTAATCGTTATGACATCGTACTACTTGACGGCGATAAGGTTGTGTATATACCTATTTCACCAGGCTATTATGCACGAAGCGGAGCGGACGGAGGGCGAATTAGAGTTAATGGTGATCGCCTTTGTAAAAATGCTATTTTAACGAAAAGTTATAGTACGGAATTAACAACAGGCGCGACAGAGTGGACAGTACCGTACAGCGGTTTCTATGAGGTTATCGTAAACGGCGCTGGCGGCGGCGCGCAGGGTGGCGCGTATGAACATCACGATGGGGAAGAAGATAATAGCGTCGCAGATGTGGTTGGTGGAAACGACGGACACGGCGGCGAACAAATCAGGGCAACAAAAAAATATTTTGCTGGACAGCGCATATCCGTGGTTATTGGTATTGGCGGCGACAATGCGCGGGAAGTACATCCAGACGTCGGGGACACCTACACAATGCGTGATGGGTACGCAGGCGGCAATACGTCGTTTGGCGACATAACGGCAGCTGGCGGCATCGGGGAACAGCGCTCTGGTTGGGGTTACAAGCCTCCGCCTCTACTTATCGGTAGCAATGAATTAGGTGGTAGGGGTGGAACAAAGCACGCCAATCCTAAATGGTACGTGCGACATCAGCCTGATTTTTTTGAAACACACGCAGAAGATGGCAGCGTTCTTATTAAGTTATTACTGGACGTGTAATCATGAAAAAACAAGTGAATAGTATTGCAGAAGCGGTCGCAGACTATGAGGCTATTACGGGTGATGTACTCGAATATGACGAAAGCGACCGTTTTTATGTACACGTATTACCTAACTATCATTTTGTTTTCTGGGCAATTATGGAAGAAGATGGTGAGCGGTTTTTATGGCTTGGTGAATGTTACGGCAAAATGAGCGAATTTTGTGACTATTTAGATCAGGTTATGGAAATGAACGACTTAGATACCATTATCACAGCTACACCGCGCGACGGCAGGGCGCACGTGCGCAAGTGGAAAATGGAACGGTTACCAGAGAAAGACTTTATTTCACCGTCGGGCGTTAAGTATCGAGTATTAAAAGGCACAAGAGAAGGCCTGAGGCGTAGCGCCTTGTGGAAGCAATAAAGGGGGCAAACATGGATTTACAATTATTCAAAAAGGGAAAGACAAAGGTCGTTACGCAACAGGCGAGCGTTCCGAAAGCAACACCGCAAGAAACAGAACGATACAACATGATGAGCGACTACTTGCGGGCAACAGTACCAACGGCAATGGCGTTACAGAGAAAAGGCGCTGACATGTTATTGAATGCGCCTGGAGTTGTTAACGTAGACTATTCAACGCTTGGCAGACAGGCGGCACAAGGCGCAAGACAATTACAAGGCGATTTACAAAACTTGCGCAACAATACAGACCAGATGGCGCGCGGCTATCAACAGGCGTTCCTGAATGACGCGGCGGCGAATAATCAGGCACTTGGCAATGTTTCTAACATGAGCAATCAAACGACAAACATGGTACAACAAGGCCTCGGTAACTTGTCGCAAGGATCGGCAGACAACGCGGTACGGCTTGCGCAGATGTACGGCAACACCGCTAACCGCGCTAACATGGCGCTTGGTGGAAACATGGCGGCAACATTAGGAGTAGCCGCGGCCGCCGCTAACGAATTAGGGAAAGCAGGGCAACAAGCTAATCAAGATAATACAGCATTGATACAACAGTTACGGGGCGCAACGGGCAATGCTAATCAGGCGTTAGGGCAGTCATACCAAAATTACGGTAACACCGCCACAGACACGTCGGGAAGATTGAAACAGTACGAACAAGGACAGCAAAACAACGCGTTTGTAGATAACAAAACAAAAGTTATTAGCGACCAACTGAAAGGCACGTTAGGAAGTGCAGTAAATAATTTAGCGCAACGCGGCGTGTTAAATTCGTCTGTTGCTAACCGCGTCTTTGAAAATATCGGTGATAACGTAGCCGACAGCATGAACCGCAGTTATAATCAAGACTTAGGTTTACAGGCTGACCTTGCAGGACGCGCTAATCAGGTACAGCAACAAGGGCAACAATTACAAGATCAGGCAACAGCACGGCAACTTGGCAATGTGGATAACTTTGTACAGCGCGCCTATACAATGGGCAATCAGAATTACGGACAGCAAGCGCAAAACGCGTTACAACGTTATCAAATCTTAAATCAAGGTTTAGGACAAAGCGCGAACCTAACGCAGCAGATGACACAAAATAGAATGAATGCGTTAGGACAACAACAGAACCTGTACGGTCAAAATATCGCCAATCAGGGTAATTATCTTAATATGTTAGCCGATCAATCTAACCGCAACATTGCGACGCAATCAGGACTGATCGGACAGATGGGAAACAATAATCAACAGGCACTCGCGCACGGCGCAAACCTTTTCCAACAGAACGTAGCTAATCAGGCGAATATGATCGACCAGGCAAACGGACTCAACTTAGCGCCAATGCAAGCGTTAAATATCGCGCAAAACAGCTCGATTGACATTCCTAGTAAAATCTTTGCTCTTGCAACAGGACAGATCGCACCGAACAATGACGCTTGGCAAACGCTTATCAATAACCGTTACCGTATGGCGAACCCTGAAAATATCCATATTTCAGAGGGCGGCGGCGGTGGCGGCTTTTTTGGTGGGCTTGGATCGGCGCTTGTAGGTCATTTTTGTGTAGCGGAAGATACGGAAATTTCTACACCATACGGGCAAATGGCTATTCAAGACATTGTACCTAGTGACTATGTACTTGACGGCGAGGGTAATGAGGTAGTTGTAACACAAGTACTTGATCCGAAGTATGAAGATGTATTCTTGCTTGCTACCGAAGAAAAAGAAATATATGTAACCGCAACGCAGCCGATGTTAACGTCAAAAGGTTGGGTATTAGCTGGTGACTTAGAAAAAGGTGATACCGTCATGACGATTGACGGTGAGGAAGAAATTCACTCTATTTATGCTGACGGTCAAGACAATGTATATGACTTGAAAGTATTAGGTGGCGAACCTAGTTATATTGCAAACGGCTTTATTGTGAAAGCGGGGGAAGATGAATGGCAATAACAGTATCAAACGTAGGTACTAATGATGACTGGCAGTCGTTTTTAGGTCAAGCCTTAGGTATGTATTTAGGTAACCGCCTTAATACCATTCAAACAAATAGAGCGCAAAAGATGTTTGATACGTTAGGGCAAACGCAACAGGCGGTAACTGATGAAGATGTTAAGAAGCGCGTTCAAGATGAATTAGCACAGAACGATATGAACATGGTAGGAATGGACGCGCGCGCAGCACTAGCAAGCCGAAAGCAGAAATGGGCAGATCTCGGCGCGCAAATTGCGCAAAGTCAACAGCAGTTAGCGGCACTTAGCGGACGCGACGATCCACAAGCGCAAAAACTTATTAATGATTTAAGTCAACAGATTAAGCAAGGACAAGAACGGCAAGCGATGTATCACAATCAAGCGGAACAGATCCGTAAACTTGGTGAACAGCGCGGCTGGAACTTAGCAGGGTACGGTGCTAACGACGCGTATCAAGCGGCAGATAACGCTAACGATCCGCAATATGCTTTGTCTTATGCGGACTTGGGAATAGACGAGAAAGCATTACAAGAACAGGCGAAACAGTCGTTAGAAAACGAACGTGAAGCGCAACAGCTAGTAAACTATGATAAAGGGGCGTATTTAGCGGCGGCAGAAAAAGCGGCACAGAAGATAGTCACACCGTATGCAAGAGAAGAATTTTTAGCTAAAAAACAAGCGGAAGCTGACCGATTAGAAGCAAGGGCGGAACAATATAAAAACACACGGGCAATGCAACAGTTTGCACCGACTCTTCTTAGAACGAACCCTGCCGCGGCAGCCTTAGCGATGACAGGAAGAATAACGTGGGATCAGGCTGTAGATCTTGCTAAATTCCAGCCGAAAGCAACAGTCATTGATAATGGCAATACGAATGTAGTCACGTATCACGGTACGATCCCTGACATGGTTTACGGTAAAGGCGTAAGCCCTGATAAAGTAATGGACAATCAAACACGCCTTGAGATTACGAACAGAAACAATCGGACGAAGCTTGATGTTACTGACAGAAACAATCAGACGAGAATGCGAAACGTAGACGTGCAACAAAAAGGCGCAATGGATAGAACACGTATGGGTCTTGATAGGGAAACTGGTAACCGCGTCATCACGCGGTATGACGCAATGGATCCCGCGGCGCGAACAGAGCAAGATAGGGCACAATTCGAGGGCGCAATGAAAGACCGCGATCATGCCGTATTTGCGGGTGAATTAACCGACGAGCAAATTCAGCAGCGCGAAGACACCAAACAAAAAATGGCTATGGTTGCAGGCGATATGCTACGGCAAGGCAAGAGCAAGGAAGAAATTTTAAGAAAGACAGACAGCTATTCTGGCGGTGATCCTGAGATTAGAAGATTTATGTATAATTTCTTAGAGTCATACTGAAAAGGAGTCGCGAATGAATGAATTCGAAGAAAGATTAGGGAAGTATCCTATTCAAGGACAAAGGCGTATTGATAGATACGGTTTTGACACTACACCTAAATTCTTTTATGGTCGTGGCGCACAACAACAAGCGGAACAAGTAGCACAGGCAAATGAGCCTGATTCTTTATGGACTACGACACTACAACATGCAGCTAACGGCGTAAAAGACGTAACAAGCAATATGTTATATACGGCGGTTGGCTTTGCTAACGAAAAGCTAAAAAATATAGGCGCATACGGCGATCCAGACGCGGCTGGCGCAGATGAGTATTTACAACAAGCATTACCAGCCGCACAAGCGGAAATGCCGAAAGCCGTCGAAACGTTACAAAACAATGAGTTTTTGAAACCTGTACAAGTTAATGACGGTGACTCAACGGCTAGACAGTTTGCTGGTGCGGTTATCGAGAACATACCGCAATATTTAATCTCAATGGGACTAGGAACGGCTGGCGCGCCTCTATTTATGAGCGGACAGCTTTACGGCTCTGGCACTAAACAGGGAACAGAGCGCGGTATGGATCTCGACCTTGCGTCTAAAGCTGGTTTCTGGAATACAGTTGGGCAAGAGCCGCTTGACTATTTAAGTATGGTTGGCCCGTATGGGAAAACGTTAGGTGCTATTAACAAAGTCGCACGGGCAGTTGCGCCTGCCGCAAAAATCACAAAGAATATCGGCAAATTAGCAAAATCCGCTAACAAAATGGGCGGTTGGTTGAGCCCTGCTGGTGGTATGAATGCAAAACGCAATCCGCTTAGAGCCGCGGCAGAGGGCGTAATCAGTGAAGCGCCGACAGAGTTTATGCAAGAATACGTCGAGCGGGGCGTGTTGGACGCACACGATCCGAACGTATCACGTGAGCAATTAATATACAACGTAACGACCAATCCTGACACTTTCCGCGGCGCGGCTATGGCTGGTGCGGTTGGCGGCTTTATGGGTGGCGCTGCTGGTGGTATCTTTGCACCGATTAACAACAGACGTATAGACAACTTTAATAAGCAAGCGGAACGCTTAACAAAACAAGTAAACGATTATCTCGAAAAACACCCAGAAGCAAAAGCAAATCAAACCGCAAACGTACAGACGCAAACGGCAAGTAGTACCATGCAACAAGAACCGCCGTCTTATGTTTCTAACTTTTCACCTGAAGTACAGGCGGCTATTCAAAAACACGCAACAGATTACGTACCGCCTAATGAAGTTGCCGCAATTATCCAGCAGGAAAGCCGCGGCAATCCTCATGCGGAGTCTTACGCTGGCGCACAGGGGCTTATGCAGTTAATGCCTGGCACGGCGGCTGACCTTGGCGTAGAGAACCCGTTCAATGTAGATGAAAATGTACGCGGTGGCGTGAAGTATTTCTCGCAGATGAAAGCAATGTTTAACGGGAATACCGCGGCCGCCTTAGCCGCCTACAACGCTGGCGCAGGAAATGTAGAAACGTGGTTAAACAATGGAACATGGGACGGAACACTCGAACACGCAGACCAGATCCCGTTTAAGGAAACGCGCGAATATGTAAAAGAAGTCATGGCAAACATGGGGCAGTCTGGCGGTCGGTATAACGCAGGAATGCCCAATGTAGGATATAGCGTACAAGAACAAGCGGAAATGATCCAACAGCAAGAAGCGGCAACGGAGCAAATGCAAGAGGAATATAACCGTTACGCCAATAGCGAAATGGCGCGTGATTATGCCCTTGAATTGAGCCGCACGTCTACTGATCCCGCACTTGTTAATCAAGTACAAGACGCGGTACGTGTAGGCGATAATGCCAAACTTGAAAAAATCGCGCGAGAAAACGGCTACCAAGACCAGGACTTTACCGTAGCGGAAGAAGAAGAAACAGCCGAACCTGTTGTATTCTCTAACCGTTTACAGGCGGCTAATTCTAACATTCACACTAATACGCAAATGCCGAACGGTGGCACATATCAGGCAATGCCCGCAAAATACGGGGCGGCGGCAGATAATGTTATTCGAAATATCGCTGACGTAATAGCAGGAAAACGAATAACAAGTGCCAACTTGCCTATGGTAGTACCGCGGGAAGTTACACCGACGGTTGAAAGAACATTGCCGACGCGGGCGTTACCTGCACCAATGCACAATGAACAGACATTGCCCGTTCCGTTCGTGTCTGAAAAGCATACTCTTGACTTGCCCGATGTAATTGAATTGCCAATGCCGCGCAATATGGAATTGTCCGATCAGATGTATACGGAAAACCTGCAAGGGCGCGTAAACGAAGCGCTTGACCGCATTAAACAAAATGACGTACCGCCTGCAGAAGAATTATTATCTCTTACCGAAGAATTGAATACAATGCCCACAACGCCTGAAACAGAAGCGGCAAAATTAGCGTTTACACAAGCGGCTAATATTCAATCCGATAACATGTCGGCGGCACAGCCGAAACAGTTGCCCGCACCGCCTAATATGCAAGACCATTTAGCGCGGTCACTTGGTGAAACGGCAAATCAAGAAATGCCGCCGATGACAGAGAACGTACAGCGCGGAAAACGTATAGTGGCTAATAATGCGCCTCGTTTGACTATGTTACCGCCACAAATGACGGGCAGATTACAGAGTGCTATTCAAGGCACACCGAATGTAGCGACTAATGAACACGCGCCTATCAACATGAGCGCACACGCGCCTTTGTGGAATGCAATCGTTCAAGACACAACAGCGGCTGACAAGGTAAAGAGTAATCCCAAAAACGGTGATTTAAGTATTGTTTCAGACGCCTTTATTAAGCCGTCATCAGTATTAACGACCATTAGCGCGCCTGAAAGCGGAAGCGTTATTACCTTTACTTTCAAAGACGGTCAAAAGAAAGTAGGCAGCATTAAGACCGATCTCAACGCGGTATTAACGGGTATGAATAAAGCGCGCGGGAGCAAGGCGCAAAAGTTACAGGCGGCTATTGATGAAACGCTTTACTCGTCCTCGTTCTTTGAAAAGAACTTTGAACAGGCGGGAAACAATCTCGCAAAGGCTTTATATAAAGGCAATAAAAAAGCAAACGGACAGCGGGCGGTCGCTGGTAACTTTGCGTTTAATATGTATAATTCGGTGGATAACTTGTTAGCTGGTTATCACGCACAAGGTTATGACGCAAAAATCGGACTGTTGGAAAACACAGAAACGGCGCAGCCGCAAGAAACGGTGCAAGAACAACAGCCGCAACAACAAAAGGCGGCACAAGAAAAACAGGAAGTACAGCCGCAAGAAGAAACGACGCATGAAGAAGTTGCAAAAACTGAAAAGACGGTAGATAATAATAGTAAAGAGGTAATAAAAGAAGTCGGAGGTGAAGCAGATGACGGAAGAAGAAATGTTGAAACAGACGCGGGAATTCATGAAGAAACTGGAAAGCGAACCGATGACAGAAGCGGAGAAACGGGAGATCGAGATGCTAGAGGCGGTCGAGTCGGGCGAGTACGCGAAAACGCCAGAGTCGATCAAAGCACGAGCGGAAATAAGGAAACGGCTGACCTTTTAGGTAATACTCAAAAGGGTGATGAACATTTAGCCTATATCAATTCTTTGCCGTATACCGTACAAGTCGGCGAACCGCGGCAGGCGGCACTGAAAAAACAAGGCAAAGATACCAGCCTTAAAGGTATTACCGAAGAAGAACGCACCAAAGCGCAAGAACAGCTGGCAAAACACGGCAAGCTGTTGGCAGAATGGGCGGACAGGAACGGAAATTCAAAAAAACACGCCACCGATGAAAGACATTCATTGCGTGCAAAAATCATTGATGACTATTACAATAAAGGCTCGTATGCTAAAGGCAAACAAGCCTTTTTAATTTTAGGTTTACCAGCGGCTGGGAAGTCGAGCCTTGCTGATCCGTTAGCGGACAATATGGACGCGATTATTGTCGATAGCGATGAATTTAAGAAGCGTTTGCCCGAATTCGCCAACGGCGCAGGTGCTAACTATCTGCATGAAGAATCTTCTGACATGGCAGATGAATTGCTAACAAGAGTTATTAAGAACGGCGATAACCTTGTATTTCCTGTTGTCGGCAAAACGCCTAAGTCGTTACAAGAGAAAATTACACTCTTGAAACAGGCGGGGTACGATGTACACCTTGGCTATATGGATCTACCTATGGACAAGGCGCTATTACGTGCTACTAACCGTTATATTCTTGAGGGGCGTTTAGTCAATCTTAAGTACATTAAATCAGTTGGAGATCGTCCGTTAAAGAACTTTAACGCGATTAAGAACAATCCAGACATTACCGATTATGCCCTTTATAGTAATGACGTTCCCTTTGGTGAAAAGCCGAAACTTATCGAGGGTACTGACTACTTGTCGAAGCGTATTGACAGCGGCGAAAAAGCGGTAAATAATAAAGATACAAAGGCGGTGAATAGTGATGACACTAGCAGAACTGAAAGCGGACGTACTATCGAGGGAAGCGGAAGCGAAACGAGTCGCGAAAGAAGTACCGAAGCAAAACGGGGAATGGGTCAAGAACATCTGGTATCTGGGGAACGAGCCGCTGTATTACGCGCTGGAGAAGATCAAGATGACGGATCGGTACGCGACCGCGATACAGACGATTTACGAAGTGGAGAAGAAACGGCTGGAGAAAGAGTATCAGAACGTGGACATAATGTTTCGCGACGAGATGATACGGGAGGAACTGGAGTATCTTCTGCACGCGGAACCGTCGGAGGAGGAGATGACGCTACCAGTAGAAGTACCAGACACGCGGACGGAAGCACAGAAAGCGTGGGACGGAGTAGCGGAAATGATGAACGAACTGGAAGCGGACAGCCTGATGAACAGGCTGAAAGAGTAGAACAAAGACCAAAGCCCAAGACAATTCGTCGCGGGCGTTTTTATTCCACAGAAGAAGCGCGGCAAACCTTTGCAGAAGAAACGCAAAGCGCAGGCAAGCGCATGGAATACAACAAAGACGCTATTAATACCTATTTACGTCTGACTGATAACGGGCGTATTAAGGACATGGCAGACATTGTTGTAACACCTGATGACTTAACCGCGTTATCACGTTTTACAGGCTGGGGCGGCCTTGGTACGCAGGTCAGAAGATTAGCGGACAACGGCGACGAATGGTTAACGTCGCACTTTACCGATGAAGAAATAACCGCTATGCGTAACAGTACGGAAACGGCTTATTTCACACCGCCTAATGTTGTTTCGTTCATGTGGAACGCAATAGAAAAAATGGGCTTGCAGAAAAACGCGCGTGTATTAGAGCCGTCAATGGGTATCGGTAACTTTGTTATGCAGTTGCCGAATGCGTATAAAGACGAGGCGCACGTTACAGGTATTGAGCTTGACACCGTAACGGGCAACATGGCGCAGTTGTTATACGGCGCTGACGCAAAAACTAACATTCGCGTAGAGGGGTACGAGAAAAACCGTAGCGGTGATAATTCCTTTGATCTTGTTATCGGTAACGTTCCTTTTTCTACCACTAAATTCAAAAGCGGTGAAATGCGTTTTGATAGGCTGAAACCGTTCCTGCATGACTTTTTCTTCTTGAAAGCCGTTAAGCAAACACGACCAGGCGGCGTAGTAGCGTTTATTACAACGTCGGGAACAATGGATAAAGCGGACGGCACAATCCGCCGAATGTTGGCAAGTGAAGCCGATCTTGTTGCCGCGTATCGGTTGCCGCAGGGTACTTTTCCAGGAACAAATGTTGTTGCCGATATTCTCTTTTTACAAAAGCGCGCAGAACGCCTTGACGATGTTAGCGGCGTAGATTGGGTACGCACAAAAGACGCGTCTGAAGTTGGTTTCGGTTTTGAAGATAAGGGTATCTATATCAACGAGTATTTTATTTCTCATCCTGAAAATGTTTTAGGACGCTTTTGTATGGAGTATAACTCTCGTTTTGGTAAATATCGTGCGACCGTTTCCAACGCGGCAGACACAATTAGAGGCACTAAGGAAATCGACAGCGCAAAATGGTTTGGTGAAAAGCTCGAAAGCTTACCAGAGAAGATTATTCAAGCACGCAGCAAAGCAATTAAAGAGAAAAAGACAATTTCTACTGAGGGAACAAGAGCCACTAAACGCGGCTCTATTTTTATGCGCGACGGGCAGGCTTACCGCACTATTGGCAGGGAAGCGCAAGAAATTTCTGATGAAGAATTAGGAATTAAAACGGCAGCTGACCGCAACAAAGTTGCAGGACTGTTACAGCTTGCGCAAGATTATCGTGAATTGCTTGATACAGAAGCCGCAGGCGGTGATGGCACAGAATTAAGAAAACGGGTACAAAAAGGATATAAAATTGCCCGCAAGGGTAATAAGTCGATCCGTTCCTCAAAAGCCTATAAAGCGATTATTAAGGCTGGTGACGGTAGTGTATCTATCTTGTCATCAATAGAGAACCGTGACGGCAAGCCTAATCCGATCCTTGACCAGCCGATGATGAGGGTACAAAAGAAGATTGAAAAGCCGAATGTTGCAGAGGCGGTTATTATCTCGTCGGTGGCGGGTAATATTGATATAGCGGAAATTGCCGACTTGACGAAACAATCCAAAAGCAAAGTAAAATCAGAACTAATCAAACAAGACTTAGCCTATATCACGCCTAACGGTAACTGGGAAACGAAAGAGAAGTACATTAACGGTAATATTGCAGAAAAACTTAACGCAGCAACAGACGCGCTGAAGTATGGCAACAAAGACATGAAGCGCAATATCGAAGCGTTAAATAAGGTATTGCCTGAACGTGTACCGATGAACGCGGTAACCGTCGGTTTTGGTGCGTCCTGGGTCGAGCCTGAAATTTACACCGATTTTATCGTTCAGGAATTGTACGGTAAAGATGTAGATGAATACAAGCGGAAAGCAATCGACAGATCAGGCGCTATTAAGGTATCTATGGCAGGCGGCGCGGTTTCCGTGAATGTAAATATTAACGCTTTACCTGGCGGACACAACGCAAGAGGCCAACAATGGTACGTTTCCACACTTGGCGAACGAACGAAAGATATTACTATTAACAACGTTATTAGTGCCGCGCTTGGCAATAAAGAAATAGCGGTACGGCGTCCGAAACTTGGCGGCGAAAAAGGCGAATGGGAAATTGACGAAGAAAGAACAGGCCTTGCCAATTCCATGGTACAGCGACTGAACGATGACTGGCAGGAGTTTATCCGCACAGGTCAACACCGTGACCACTTAGCCGATAGCTATAACTACCGATTTAACAGCTTTTATACACCGAAGTTTGACGGCAGCAATATGACGTTTCCAGGTATGCGCGGAGTAGTAAACGGTAATGAGTTTTCTTTGCGCAAGCACCAAAAAGACGCGGTATATAAAGGCTTAATGCAGGGGCGCGGACTTTTCGCACACGAAGTAGGCACGGGCAAAACGTATGTTATGGGCGCGCTTGCTATGGAGTCAAAGCGTTTAGGACTGGCGAAAAAGACGCTCGTATTAGCAAAAACGGCGAACTACAAAGCGGTTGCAGAAGACATGCAGAAAGAATATCCAGGCGCTAAAATTATTGTCTTGGAAGAAAAAGGCAACAACGCAGGCGGGCAACTTGCGGAAACAATGATAGGCGACTGGGACATAGTTGTCGCTCCGCACTCGCAGATGAGTTTGTTTTTACTATCTGATGAGGGGTACAACAAAGCCGAAAACAAAATCCGTCAAGAGATCCGTGAACAACTTGAGTCTATCGCCGATGAACAGACTATTCCGTCGGAAATCTGGAAACTTGTTGACGGTAATCTGAGATCAACAGATGACGAAGTAAAGGTTGCAATGCGCAAGCTAAAGCGTGACGGCTTTGAAGTTAAGGAATTGGTTCAATCATTAGCGCAACAGTTACGGTTGCTTGAAAAGTACGGCAATAGTGTTGCGGAAGCTAAACATATTCCTTTTGAACAGCTTGGTATTGACCAGATCCTGATTGATGAGGCACACGAATTTAAGAAGCCTGGTATCGTGACAAAAAGCGAAGTCAAGGGTATCGAAACAGGCTCGTCTGACATGGCGCTTAAATTGCGCATGCTGACGGAAGATGTAACAGAACGGTACGGGCGCGGCGTATATATGTTTACAGGTACGCCTATCACAAACACAGCAACGGAACTTTATCAGATGATGAGATACGTCATGAAGCCTGAAATGGAAGCGGCTGGTATATCTTCCTTTGATAGCTGGTTTGCGACATACGCGCAAGCGGAAAGCTCGCTGACGAAAAAGCCGACGGGCGAATATGAGGACGAAGTGCGCTTTATCGGCTTTAAGAACTTGCCCGAATTACAGCGTATGTACAATCTGTATTTTGACTTTGTTAAAACAAAAGACATGCCCGAATTCCAGCCGCGCAAGGTAAAAGGCTACACGCTTACTGATGAGAATATCCCCGACGCGGTAAAAAAAGAACTGGAAAACGGGCGCACAGAAAACGCTGACGATGTACCGTATCATCGTATTCTTAATGTACGGTCTGAAATGACAGACGAGATGAAACTGTACACCGAAGAAATTGAGCGTGCGGCTAGACGGTATGCGAAGTCAAGCGGCAAGGTAAAAAAAGAACTACAACAAAAAGGCGACCTTGGTGATCCGCTTGTCGCTATGCGCAAACTTAGTCAATTAAGTTTAGATCCGCGCCTTGTTGGTATTGCCGACTATGCAGGGTCGAAGATCCAGAATTGCGCCGACAACATTCTTGCTGAATACCAAAAGCATGACAAAGTTAGTCAAGCGGTATTCTTGCAAGAGGGCGTATCAGATGAGCGCACGGTTGTCGCGCGTGATAACAAGGGCTTTGTTGTCCGTGATAAAGACGGCAAACCGATTAAAGAAAAGGCGGCAGGCTGGAACGTAGCGAAAGCATTAAAAGATGAATTAATTAACCGCGGTATTCCAGAAAAAGAGATCGCGATATTATCATCTGACGCAAAGGCACTTGCTGACCTTAAACGAACGTACAAAGAAAAGTATAATCTTAGCAGACAGCCGTCAACAGACGATCTGAAAAAACTTGTAGCTGAAGAAGTTAGCGAATGTAAAATTAAGGTTATTATCGGTACACGTTCTATGTTGGGTACTGGTATTAACATGCAGCATAACTTGAAAGCTATTCACCAGCTTGACGCACCGTGGATGCCTGGCGAATTAGCACAATCACAAGGCCGCGCGGTACGTCAAAAAAATCAATGGAACACCGTGACGGAGTACCGTTATATTACTGACCTTGACGCGGTACGCTGGACAAGGCTCGCAATCAAAGCAAGCTTTATTGCGGCAATTACCGACAACACCAACACACAGCGAACGCTTGAAATGGACGAAAGCATGGGGTCTACTGTTGGCGGTGCAGAGGGTGATATTTACCTTACCTTGTCGGCGGCAGCGCAAGATAACCGACTCATGGAACAAAAACGACTTGATAAGAAGGTTAAAAAGCTAGAGTCGGCGCAAAAGGTCTTTTACCGCTCGAAAGAAATGCAAGAAGCGGAAGCAATACGTGCGAAAGACCTTATTAAGGAGTACAAGGCGAAGTTATCCACACTCAAAGCGTTAGATAAGGCGAAAACAGACGGTGATCTTATCATCGAGGGGCGCGGGAAAGACGAGAAAGAATTAGACGCGCTCCGCAAGTTGGAAAGCCGCCTGAGAATGAAAGACGCAGGACGCGTAAAACTTGCGACCTATCAAGGTCTTGATATTTACGGTGAACGTGACTTTTTCAAAACAAGGCTGACACTTGCGCACGGCAGCAATGAAATTGACCTAAAAACGGTTGACGGGTCAATCAGCGGTGCAACGCTCCGCGCACTTGTTAATAATGAACTTGGGAAGCAAATCAAAGCTAGTGAAACAGGTATCGCCAACAGTCAACGCGCGATTGACACGTGGAAAACGGAAAAGACGGCTAAATTTACAGGTGAAGAAGCGCTTAACAAAGCGCGGGCGCGTCGTGACGCTATTATTGAAGATATTAAGCGTAACCCTGATAAGCCGCCTGCATGGTTGGTACAGAATGTACCGCCCAATTCAACGGTCAAGGTAGACGGTAAAAGCGTTCTTATCCGCAGTTACTTTGTCGGCAAGAACAAGGCGGGCGAACCTATCCATTTCTTAATTGATGACGCAGGCGACGCTTACCATATTTCAAAGATCCGTGACTACAAAACAGGCTTAAACCCGTATGAAGAATATTTAGCGGACGAACCTAAAGACGTTACACCTGTTTATGAAAACGACAACGCGGAAGTAGTCGGACAAGTTGAAGAACAGGGTGAAGCAAAAGGCGAACAGCAAGGCGAAACACAAGACGAACAACAAGATGAAACTAAATATTCTACCGTAAACGAAAGCAACACCGATACATATCGGTACAGCAAAAATGACGTACAAGACGCTTTCAAGGGTCAAGCCGTTAAACAAACGAACAACGGTTATGAGGTTGCCTTTGCTGGCGGTGGGAAATTAGTTATTACCGAAACGGGCGAATTGCACCGTGCCGACGGTAAACGTATTCGCGGCTCGTACCGTGACGGCGTAATTACCTTAACCGACATGGCAAGCCCGTTTACTCTCGGACACGAAAAATTACACTTTGCCAAAGATGTTTTATACACGCCTAAAGAATGGTCTTTCATTGATAAAGCGACACGTAAACGCCTTGCGAAAGAGGGCAATGCTAATCCGACGGAGTTGGAAGTCGAAGAACGCGCTGCCGACTGGTACGCGGAGTGGGAACAGAAACGCAGCAAGCCTGCAGGCGCGTTACAACGTCTGTTTGTTAAGCTGAAAGATTTTCTGGCAAAACTTACTAACCTTGCGCACGGCAACGCTAACGCGCAATTTAGCAAGTTGCACGAGGGCAAATTGTACGGTCGTAACTGGACTGACAACAAGGGTAAACAGCTTAAATACTCTACTGTTGAGGAAACGAACGACGCAATCGAGCGGACAGAGAAAGACATTCGCGAAGATAGTACAAGCCTGTTTGGCGGCTTTACGGCTGCTATGGATCGGGTAATGCAAAAGCGCGGTCTGAAAGAGGGTAAAAACGTATCTGTAAAAGCAGATGTAAATGCGTTTAACTGGTTCTCTCATACGCTAATGACGCCTGACCATTTAGCGAAAAGTAACGAAACGTTACGGGTATTCACGTCGCTTGGCAAAGACGCAAGCAGAGAATTACAACAGTTGCGTAACGAAGTAGACGAGAAAATGGAACAGATCGCCGACGGACTGAAAACAGACAAAGAGCGTAAACTGTATAACCGAATTATTGAAGATGGCGAACTGGACGGCACAGAGTACACGGCAGAAGAATTGCGCAAAGAGGGCGTTAGTGACGGAGTTATTAACGCGTATCTTGGAACACGTCAACTGTATGATGAATATTACAGACGTGTAGATGAAACGAAACGCAACATGACTACTTACCACCGTGTTGTTACGGCAAAAGAATTACAAGCCTTGCGTGATGATAAGTTTGTAGAACGGCTGACAGAGAAAAAACTAGCCAACGGCAAATATGATGTACGGTTTAGCACAGCACAACAACATTTACACGCTGGCAAAGACATGAGTGGTAAAGAGTTACGCGAACTGTATCAATCTAAATACGCTAAAGTCGGTGACGTTCAAAACAGCCTTGGCGAACGCGTCGAACAAAAGGATATTGTGGATAACGACACTTACCGCGTTAATTACGTATCCATCAATGAGCCTATGCATAAGGTAAAAGGCTATTTCCACCATATGTTTTCTGACTGGTCGGTGTATGAAAAAGCGACTGATCCGACGGGTAAAGACTACTACACACAGGTAGCGTCTTACCGTAGCCGTAAAGACGCGGTAATGGCGTTTAACAAAATGCAGGAGTTGCTGGACAAGTCGAAAGAAAGAACATACACGCGCGAAGAACTTGCACAGCAAGGTTACGATAACGGAGTAATCACGGCTTACGAACAGGCGACAAACGACAATACGCCTGTTGACAGTCGGGAGTACGTTATCCGTCCGAAGTCGTTCCATTTCCCTGCTAATAGCGGAGTTGCACTTTCTACCGTGAAATACGAGCGCGCTATTCAAGCTATCGAAGATAAGTATGAAGTATCTTCCGCGGAGGCTCGCGAGCTGGCGCGCGGTATCTTGAAACGAAAAGCGGGACACCGTTTCCTTGGGTCTACTATGGAACGTACAGGCGAAAAAGGCTACTCGCTGGATATGCTCCGCGTATTACGTATGTACACGACACAAGCGACACGATACGTAGCACTTGAAAAGTTTAAGAATAACGCATATCGGGAGTTTGAAAAATTCTTTGGAGTGCCTGTTGACGAGTCGAAAGGCGGCGGTCTGGAGTTTTACATTAAGAAGTACATTGATGATGTAAACGGCAATCCGACACGCCTAGAAGATATTGCCAACGCACAATTAAACTGGATAGCGCACAATCGTGCTGGACGTGTTTTAGGACTTGATAAGGTTTACACGTATCTTGGAACTGATCGACCTGCTATGGTACTTGCGAATGCAGAAATGCAGGCGGCGGCAGTATTGAAACTTGGCCTGCTTAACCTTTCGTCGGCGGCTATCAACTTAACGCAGTTGATGAATAGCGTCACAATTCTTGGCGTTAAACCTTTACTCAAAGCACATTGGGCAAAAGGTGCTTTCACAAAAGCTGAAAGAAAATTCTTGAAAGATGTAGGCGTAGATACGCAGTTAGGTCTTGAAACGGGCGCAGGATATGATCGTAACCGTTCTGACGATTTCACGAAGTACGCACTCGCACCGTTCACTTGGTCGGAACAAAAAGTGCGACAGATCACGGCGCTGATGGCGTTAGGAAAAGCGAAACAAGAGGGAATGAGTTATGCACAGGCGGTTAAACTTGCCCGTGACACAAACGATGAGGCGAACTTTGATTATGGCGTAAATAACGCTCCGTTATTTATCCGTGCAGGCGGGCCTGTTACGCAGATGATGTTTCAGTTTATGAAATTCCCTGTAAATCAAATCAGTTTTATGATGAACACGGCACGAAACGGCACGAACGAACAGCGCGCTAGATTGATGATCCCGATTATTATGGCGGGCGCGTATGGCGTTCCTGGCTGGGCGGCTATTATTTGTCCGTTCTTGGCGGCAATGTTGGCGGCTGCGTGCGGTGACGATTACGAAGATCCAGAACTGTACCTGAAGAAAAAATGCTATGAATGGGCAGACGGTGATCCGTTCTGGACTGGCTTTGTACAGGTAGGCTTTCACGGCTTGCCCGCGCTGGCTAATATGGACATTGGTCGACGCATGGGCGTAGGCGACTTTGGTGGCGACGTTTCAAGAACAATACGCGGTCAAAAATACGGGTATGATTTTAACGACTTTTATACAAGCGTTCTCGGCGGTATTACATTACAGTCGATCTTGCAGGCGAAAAAACAGCTTGATTATGGAAACGATATTGAAGCAATCAAAGCAATGTCCCCTGCACTTGGCAATATTGCACAGGCTATTGTCGGCGAACGTCGCACGACGCGCGGCAGACTGGCGGCTACTTATAACAGCACCAGCACGCGGGTAATGAAAGCGCTAGGCTTTAAGCCGTTAGATGAAACGGTCGAAACGGAAAAGGCGCGAATGATACAGGAAGAAAGATCCATAAAACGAGCAAGCGACGCAAAATTGATTGACGCGTATATCAGAGCGCTGGAAGTGAAAGACGAAGATCGTATGCAGGAACTATTGACGGAACTTAAAAACCGTAAAATCACGGCTAAACGCGTCAATTCTGAAATCAAGCGCAAGCGGCTTTCACAGCTTGAACGAGCGATTGAAAACGAGGGCAGCAAAGAAAAGCGCAGACGGGCGCAAGAACGGTTTAACTGGTAATAGGGGCGGGTATATCCCGCCTCTTTTATTTCCGCGGGGGAAGTTATGGAATGAGTTTACGAGATAAAGTGAAAAAATATACTACTATACCGCACAGATGGTTTTATGGTTTGTTGGCGATAGCCGCACTTGACGCTATCGACGCATGCGAATACCTAACGCGGGCGGCGTGCGCGCTGGCGCATAATTGGGAAACGAAAGCGACAGTAGCCGTTACAGCCGCAACTATCCTTGACAGCCTTTACGCACAACTAACGGGCGTATACGGCACAATTGCAACGGCTTATTTTTGGGTAATCACAATGGATATTGTTACCAAGTGGATCGCATGCGGCAATCAGTATTTGCTCGCGCGAAATATGCGGCAAGAACAAATAACAACAATGGACAAGGTCGGGGCGATCGTGTTAGCTTTCAATGACGGCGAATTGACTAGCCGCTTAATGCTAGGCGGCTTTGTTAGTAAATTCGTATTGTTTGGTATCGGCGTGGTTACGGCGGTCAAGCTGGATGAAATTTTTTGTGTTATGAATATTCCGCTACCGCTTACCGTCCTGACTTTTGTACTCGGCTATTTCTGCTATCATGAGGCTATTTCTATTGCTGAAAACTTACGTGACGCAGGAAATAGTCACATGGATAAATTAGTCGAATTACTGAATACTAATATATTCAACAAATTAAAGAGGTAAAAATATGAACACGCTAACACTAGATAATGTTAAATGGCTGGCACAGGCGGCACGCGGACAAATTGACACGATTTACCACCACTGGACAGCAGGACGCTATAATCAATTTTTTGATGATTACCATTTATCTATTAACGGTGACGGTGAAATTAGATCTGCAATAACTTATTTAACCGATTATCGGTCGGCTACTTATAGACGAAATACAGGTAGTGTTGCTATTGCCCTTGAATGCGCGTTAGGCGCGATGAGTGAAAACAATTTAGGACAATATCCGCCGACTGATAAACAGATTGAGGTACTTGCACAAGTGACGGCAGTACTATGTAATGAGCTTGAATTACCGATCGACATTCAACACGTGATGACTCATGCGGAGGCGGCCGACAATAAAGACGGAAGATATCCACACGCGCCGTATGGAGCGGACAGCACTTGTGAACGATGGGACTTGCTCGTAGTAAAAGAGGGCGCGCCTCGCTGGTCTGGCGGTGAAATTATCCGCGGCAAAGCAAATTGGTACGCAAATCAGATGAAATAGCTGACGTTAACGGAAAACGGCACAAAATAAGGAAAACACTATATGCGTGATAAAGTTGTCATGTAAAATATTTTAAGCCTTAAAATGTACAAATTTTCAAGGCGTTTTTTAGTGAATTCATGTATTTTTATAGTTAGGGGTAAAAAAATGGAGGATTTTATTTTAGCGACGTTCGTCACTCTTTGCGCGGCGGCTATTCTTGTTTTTTCGAGCGTTTTTGTTTGAAAACGGGGGCGGTTAAAATTGACAAAAAAATTCTGGCGGGTATTGCTGCCGTTCTTTTTATTGCTTGCGGTGCATGGTGGCTGTTTGGCAGCGAACATAACAGCGGAGGAATTGAACAGGCTAGACAGCAACTTGAATATAATCGAGTTAGAGTTGAACAGATTAGAAACGAACAATCAGACGCTATTGACGGAATTAGCCGCAGCACGGCACGACTTGAACGAGTCGGAAAAAGAATTGAACGCGGCGAAACAATCGCTAACGATAGCGCAGAACGAATTGAAAACGCACGAGCAGCAATTAAAGACAGCAGAGCAATCATTAAAAAAGTACGCGCGCGAAACGAAAGCGGAAAATAACAGAAAACGCGCATGGCAAATTATAGCGGTGGCGGCCGTCATTGCGGCGGCGGTCAAATAAAACGAGGGTAGGCAAAACGCCTGCCCTTTTTTTATATGCTATAATTTAATCAACAAGGGGGCAATTATGCATAGAAAAGGGCAAATATTACACGTCGCGGGCGAATGGCTTGAAAAGTCGTATTATGCGCCTGAGGAGTTTGAAATCGGCGAATTTTGGGCGGTCGTTATTAATAGTGACACGGACGAGATCCAGCTGTTTGAGCGTATTCCCGATGAGGTCAAGCTGACCGATCTTGATGACATGTTAGCGGGTGGAAACGTAGGCGAATACCGTTTAGATGTGGATAGGCTTTTTCGTGAAAACGAATTCACTATGAACGATAATGAATATGGCTGGATAGTAAAAATTATGCAAGTACAGCCTTACGTCATGGCAGAGTTGGTAACGCCAATATTACTAATGGCGGAGGAGTTTCGCGATCCCAAAAAGAAAACTACTAAATGAGAAACGAAAATAGGCGGGTGAAATAGCCTGCCCTTTTTTTGCCCTTTTTTCTTTCTCATAATCTTAAAAGCCTTGTATTAAAGGGGTCTTGTGGCTACACCTTCTCTCGCACCAAATCTTTTTTAGGGTTTTCTACAATTTCACAGTGTTTCAAATGCTCCTGATTACCCGTCGGGAGCCTTTTGTTTGGGCGTTTTACAGTTTTGTAGAGTTTCAGACGGTTGCAAGGCTGTGCCCATTTTTTGCCCCTTTTTTCAGTCGTGCCCCTTTTCATAAAAAATCGATAATAAAAGAGAGCCGGTTACATGCCGGCTCTTATTTTTTCAATGGCGTTAATAACAACTTCTTTTTGCGTTTTCGTGACGTGGGTATATATTTCCATGGTCGTTTTCATAGAAGAGTGCCCGACGCGTTCCATGACGGCTTTTATCGGAACGCCAGCCGCCAGAAGTAAACTGACGTGTGTATGCCGGAAGACGTGAGTGGATAAGTTGTCGGCGCAGCTGATTTTCTGTAAATAGCGGTTAACCTCGCGGAGACTGAACGGAGTGCCGCGGGCAGTGGTAAAAATATATCCGTAGTTTTCATAACCTTTCCACCAGCGATATAAGCGGGTATTATCGGCGATGAAATATTCAATAATCGTAACGGCGCGGCTGTCTAGTGCTACATCTCGGTAAGACGCGCTTGTTTTCGGCGTGCCTCGTTGTTTGGGGTGCCCGTTCGGTAAAAAGGGGAGAATTGTGCCGTTTATGTTGATTTTAGCTGCCTCTCGGTCGTAGTCTTGTTCACGTAAGGCGGCAAGCTCGCCGAAACGCAGTCCTGTCAGCGACATAAACTCTATCGCCATGCCCATACGGTAATGCATTGATTTTAGCTCGTCTAATACGGCTTTGAGCTGGTCGGCATCCAGAAATTTATATTTGTGCTTGGCGGCATCTTCAAGTGTGCTCGGCTGTCTCTGCACCTCGATATCTTCTAAATAGGCGATATCCTTCACGTAGCCCATTTTACGCGCGAACCGGATAATTGATCGGAATGTATCGGCGTGTTTGGCGATATACGCGCGTTTAAGTCCGCGCTCTTGTAAGTCGTTAATCCCTTGTTGAATCATAGGAAGCTTGATCTCACTTACCAGTACGTCCGGCGGAAGCATACGAATAAGCCGGTTGATTATACCGTTGATGTTGCGGCGGGTGGAGATCTTAAGAGCGGGAGCCCTGTACTTTTCATACTCACGCGCGGCTTGTTCAAAGGTGACGCGAGTGTACGAGCTATCAGAAAGTTTAGCTTTTATTTTAGCCGCCAGCATCGCGGTTGCGTGTTTAATCGCAGGCCGTGAACAAGTAGGCAGCGTGACGGATATTTTGCGGCGTTTGCCTGTGTTCGGGTCGACATACCGCTCACAGTAGCGATATGTGGCGGTACCGTCTTGTAAAATTTGTTCTTCTATCCACATAAAAATACCTCCTTTGGCATAGGGAAACTAAGCCGGGAGGTGTGGTATAATAACAGTGTTGTGGTAGGCCTCCGGGCTTACTTGCCCGTCATCGTGTTGGTAGCACGGTGACGGGTGTTTTTTGTTTTAGATTATGGGGCATTACTTGAAAGCTACTTGAAAATTTGAGCATTAATGAAACACATCGTATCGTGCTATATATTCGACTTTTCTATTAAAGTCAGATTCACTGAAGATATTGAAGCGGTTGTAAATGAAATCATTAGCGAGTGGTACCGGTGCGTGATCTAGGTATCTGAAAATCATAGTACTGAACTCTTTTGCCACTGATGAAAAAATACTTGCGGGAAGTAGGTATTTGAAAATAATGAATAGTAACAGAATATTATTTCGCAGCAGGTGCTTTTGAGATATTTTGAAGCGGCTGCAAAAGTCTAAAATAAGTGGGATGCCATTTTTCATTAAGGGTAAATCGTCTTTGTTTATAAAGCTTCCGGAGTGGGCGCAGACATTTCGTATTACACGTAGCGTTTCCATCATGGTACGTAATTGGCTTGGCGTTAAGGCGAAGTTTTCTGCAATGAGAGATTGTATTTTTAGCTTTTTATAGAATTGGCAAATGTCTCCAAGCATTAGGCGGTTGATAAACACCCAAATTGGTATGTGCCCGTGATTTTTCCTATAATGCACAAATGAAGGTGTGTTCCCATTAAATAATGTACTAAAGTTGTCGATCAGTTGCTCTGCACCGTTTTGATAATTTTTACTTTGCAAATAGGGTTCTTTATAATTATCGTCTACGACCGTGTCTGTGTGGGGCCCGTATTTTTTCGCAAATTCATAAGCAATAGTTGTTTTGAGCACCTCTTCGCACTGAAGAATGGGGTAAAAAATGACTGATTTTATCCGGCGATCTATTTGATGAAAGCTATAAAGGGTAAAAAAGTCGATACCTTCTTTGTATTGATCGGGCGCAGTTAAAAAAGGTTTATTGTATAGGTTAATGACATTGTAGTATCCATCAGTTTTAAGAATATCTTTTACGTCGTTAGTGCTGTGGGAGATAACAAACTTTCTAAGCTCTAAGAGAAATTTTTCTCTCTCTTTTTCGCTCACAGAATCGGGAAGAGAGAAAGATAAATTTGGCTCAGCGGTGTCTTTCATCTGCGCTAAGATTTTAAGTAAAGCAGGGTAATTAATGTAATTTAGTAAAAACTCTAGGTCACAATCCGGTAAAAGATTCCTGGATTTGATGATTTCAAGTTGTTCGTCGTATGTTTTAAATGGTTTCATAAAAGATAATAGCCGTACACAATATTGTGTACGGCTATTCAGGTTGCAACTGCAAAGCAGTCTCCCCAGTTCACTTGTACACAATATATCACAATAACTGTAGGCTGTCAAAGCTCCTTTCCTTACTATAATCAGGCGACCGACCGGAGTATCGGTTAAAAAGGAATCTCGTCCTTGGGGGTTTATCTAAGCATCGTTGGCGTCGCTTTTCTGCGCCGGCAACCAAACAGTATGAAGCTCCTTGAATATAATGTCCCCAATCTGAGAGGGGAGGCGGGGTCTAACATCTCCGCCCTCTAGCTCTATCTTGCTACGAGCTTGGAGTGCTTGCCATTTATACTCCCGCATATCCGCCAGAGCGTTAGCAAGTTCAGTGTCATAATGAGAGTTGTATTCCGGACAGGTTTTTACATGTTTATAGAGCAAGTAAGCTTCCGTTGCGTATCCGGAAGATTCCTTGGAAAGATCAAAGAGTCGATATAGGGAATAAATATTTAGATAGTTTATGGGGAGCTCAAGCTGACACACAAAGTAGTCAATCAGCGCCCTTGGTGCCGCAAGCTCCTTAGCAAAGTAGTTAGCTTCCTCTTCAAAGATTTTTTTGTCACTAGTAGACCAGAAGTCGTGAAGCTGCGGGTGTTGCATTATAAAGTGCCCGATTTCGTGAAAAATACCAAATTTTTTTCTAAGGCTATAGGTTCGCTCGTTGTAATAAAGATAGGCCCTTTCTGTGTCTTTCTTATAATACAAGGCGGCCTCCATAGAGCCGACATATGTCGGAACTAACAATGGACTAATATTATTATCCTGACTAAATTGCCGATAAGTATTGGTGATTAAACCATATTGGTCGCGCAAGAATTGAAAAAGCTCACGCGGTGAAATAATTAAATTCGGAGAAAGGGCGAGTCGAAGTCGAGCGACTTCTTGATCAATTAAATAATAGCGTGGCTGGCGTATGGGGCGTTTATTCGTTGAAATCGTCATCATCAGGCATATCCTCCGTGGGCTCTGCCGGTTCAAATATTTTTAGTAATGCCGCTACTTTATCCGGGGACTTAATCGCAAGCCTATTTAGCCGTATGACGTTGCCCTTTGCTTTCTCATCCGAAATGTTTTGCACTTCTTCCGCCATTTTAGTAACTTCCGGGTCAATGCTATCGGAGGGAGCAACGGGATTATCTTCAGGATCGTCCCAACCCATAATAACTGCGGGGCTGATTTTTAGTGCCTTGGATAGGGCCACAATACGGTCGCGGCGCATGTTGGCAATATCTCCCGATTCCCACCGTGAGATCGTTGCTGCAGATACGCCGACTTTTGCCGCGACATCTTCCAGGGTCAAGGCTAGACTGAGTCGCCTAGCTTTTAGAATATCTTTTATTTCCATTAAGCACACCGCCCTTATTAGTATGTTGTGTTCTTAGTGTAGCACTTATTTTGCTTTTACGCAAATATATTTGTAATTACCGCTTGACATTTGCGGAAAGGTAAGATAACATAAACTTACGAAAACGCAAAAAAGGAAAGGAGGTGCAGAATGGATAAAAACAAATTCAAATATTTTGCCGCATCAAAAGGTATCACTTTGCACATTTTTTTATATAGGTTTCCGTAAGTTTCCACAAGTGTTCAAAATGGGTATAATCGCCGTAACAATAGAGTTTTCGGCGTTTTTTTAATTTCCGTTAGTTTTCGTAAGTTTGCACGAGATTGCCCTTTTTTTGCCCTTTTTTGTTTTTGCTGATTTTTATCCACTTTTGCAGGTCAAAACATGAGAAAGCTTTTAGGTATAACATTTTTTGCCAACAAAAAAAGAGGCAGCATCTGCTGCCTCTTTTTGTTTATTGCGGTTTGACTAAGACGCCGAACGGCGTTTCTTTATAGACGGTGGTGTCCAGCACCTCGGTCGCGTAGCGATCATAATCAAAATGTTTGTACACATACTCCAAGGTTTCTTTGTCCTCGGGATCTTTCACCAAGGATGTTTTTGGCATTTTCTGTAAAATATTGTACGCGGCGCCGTCTAAAGTGCTTTTGTAGAAGAAATCGAAAAGACAGGTGACCATCATGTCATCCGCTTCGGCGGGGTCCATATCCTCATCGGGATAGATGTGCAGGTAGGCGAGCCATTCGGCGAGCAGGCGGTCATCGGTGAGCAGCGTTTCCGGCAAGCGATTCTTATGCGTTGTACGGTAGGCGGCAAGCTCTTTCGTCAGGTTGGCTTCGTCGACGGTGAGGTCGTGTTCGGGAACGGTGTCTTGTAAATACTTGCGAGCGAGTTCAGTCAGATTGTTTTGGTTCATGGCAACCTCCCTTAGGTGAACAAGTAATGATGCAAAACCGTGTAAATGACCTTGATATTTCCATACCTATATTATAACAGTATTTCTCAATTTTGCCCGTCACACGGTTCTATCAATAAAGCGCGCGATGCATTTCATCAGCATACCGGCCGACGGGTGCGCATGTATACATTACACATGACGCTGACGGTTGTGTTTTGGGGGAAGATTCTTTACAATAAACTTAATGACTTAGAGGAGGGAACGATATGACGCAACAGCAAGAGACGATTCGTAAATTTAAAAGCGTACTGGTCGCCAATCGCGGTGAAATTGCGATTCGTGTCTTTCGCGCATGTAATGAGCTGGGCATTCGCACGGTCGCGGTCTACTCGAAAGAGGACTCGCTTTCCCTGCATCGCAATCGCGCCGATGAGGCGTACTTGGTAGGGAAAGATAAATCAGCGATTGACGCGTACCTGGATATCGAAGATATTATTCGCGTCGCTAAAGAGCAGGAAGTCGACGCGATTCATCCGGGCTACGGCTTTTTAGCGGAAAATCCTGAATTCGCACGGCGTTGCGAGGCGGAAGGGATTCGTTTTATCGGTCCGCGTCCGGAGCATTTGGAAATGTTCGGCGATAAGATTAATGCCCGCAAGCAGGCTGAGGCCGCCGGCATCAAAATGGTGCCGGGGAGCGACGGTCCGGTAGAAAGCGCGGAGGACGTCAAGGCGTTCGCGGAAAAAGTCGGTTTGCCGATCATCATCAAAGCGGTCTACGGCGGCGGCGGGCGCGGCATGCGCGTTGTCGAACGTTTGGAAGATATTGAGGAAGCGTTTGAACGTTCGACGTCGGAGGCGCAAATCAGCTTCGGTAACGGCGCGGTGTATCTCGAAAAGTACATTCGCAATCCGAAGCATATTGAGGTTCAAATCTTAGGCGACAACAAAGGTAATGTCGTGCATTTGTTTGAACGTGACTGCTCGATCCAGCGCCGCCACCAGAAAGTGGTGGAAATCGCTCCGGCTTTCGCGTTGCCGTTGGAGTTGCGCGAGAAGATCTGCGAAGCGGCCGTGCGGTTGATGAAAAATGTCCATTACGTCAATTCAGGTACGGTGGAATTTTTGGTCGCGCCCGAAGGTGAATTTTATTTCATCGAAGTCAACCCGCGTATCCAGGTCGAGCATACCGTGACGGAAATGATCACGGATATCGACATCGTTCAGACGCAAATTATGATTGCGGAAGGATACAATTTCGCCGATCCGGAAATCGGGATTCCCGAGCAGGATAAAATCGAGCATCACGGCAATGCCATTCAATGCCGCATCACGACGGAAGATCCGGAAAATCATTTCTTCCCGGATACGGGTAAAATTATCGCTTACCGCAGCGGCGGCGGCTTCGGCATTCGGCTGGATGCCGGCACGGCATACACCGGCGCGGTCATCACGCCGTACTATGATTCGCTGTTGGTGAAAGCGACCACGCATGCGTTGACGCATGCGCTGGCGGTGAAAAAGATGGCGCGCGTATTGCGGGAGTTCCGCGTGCGCGGCGTGAAAACGAATATTTATTTCCTGCTGAATTTGCTGGCGGCTCCGGAATTTTTGGACGGAACGTATGATGTGAATTTCCTTGATTCTCATCCGGAACTGTTCGAGTTGCCGAAACCGAAAGATCGCGGCACGAAGTTGTTGCGCTACATCGCGGATACGACGGTTAACGGTTACGCGCATGAAGGGCCGCAAAACAAACCGGATTTCCCCGAACTCGCGTTTCCGGAAGCGAAGGGGCCTGCGCCGCGCGGCACAAAGCAGCTGCTCGATGAAATGGGACCCGAGAAATTCGCTAAATGGGTACAGGAGCAAAAGGAAGTATTCTTTACGGATACCACGTATCGTGACGCGCACCAGTCGCTGTTCGCGACGCGTTTGCGCAGCTACGATATTTTAGGCGCGATCGACGCGACGGCGCGTCGTTTACCGCAACTGTTTTCTTTTGAAAATTGGGGCGGCGCGACGTTTGATGTGGCGTATCGTTTCTTGGATGAAAGTCCCTGGGATCGCTTGCGTCGCATGCGCGAAGCGGCACCGAATGTTTTATTCCAGATGCTGACCCGCGGCGCGAATACGGTAGGCTATACGAATTATGACGAAACCGTTATTCGTCACTTCATCGCGCAGGCGGCGGAACACGGCGTCGATGTTTTCCGTATCTTTGACTGCCTGAACAATCTGGATCATATGACGATCACGATTGATGAAGTGCGCAAGCAAAATAAACTCGCGGAAGTGGCGCTTTGTTACACGGGCGACCTGCTCGATAAAAAACGGCAGAAATACGATCTCGCTTACTATGTGAAAATGGCGAAAGAATGCGCGGCCGCCGGCGCGCACATGATCGCCATTAAAGATATGGCGGGGCTCATTAAGCCGGAAGCCGCTTACGCGTTGACGGCGGCGATCAAAGATGCGGTCGATTTACCGCTGCACCTGCACTCGCATGAGGGCGCGGGAAATATGATTTATTCCTACGCGAAAGCGGTTGACGCGGGCGTTGATATCATCGATCTCGCGATGCCGGCATTTTCCAACGGAACGAGTCAGCCTTCGATGTCCACCATGTGGTACGCGTTGTCCGATCATCCGCGGCAACCGAAGCTGGATATTCGCGCGGTGGAAGAATTGAATCAGTATTGGGAAGGCGTACGACCGTACTATCGCGGTGTCGATCATACCTCGTCGTATCCGAACACCACGGTTTACATGCATGAAATGCCGGGCGGCCAGTTCTCGAACTTGCGTCAGCAGGCGGCGGCTGTCGGTCTCGGTGATCGCTGGAACGAGGTTTGTGAACGGTACGCCGAAGTGAATATGATGTTCGGCGATATCATCAAAGTTACGCCGTCATCGAAGGTCGTCGGTGATATGGCGTTGTTCATGGTACAGAACGGTTTGCATGAACAGGATATCTACGAGCGCGGCAACACGCTGAGTTATCCGAAGTCGGTCATCGAATTTTTCGAAGGCAAATTGGGTACGCCGTACGGCGGTTTCCCGGAAAAATTACGCAACGTGATTCTGCGCGGCCGCGTGCCGGAAGGCGAACCGGTACCGGTGTCGGTCGATTTGACGAAAGTCAAAGCAGAAATGGCGGAAAAAGGTTTGCCGACGCGACCGGAAGATGTCTCGGCCTATACCATTTATCCCGATGTCTTCAGCCAATACGCCGAACGTTATGAAAAATACGGCGACTTGTCCGTTTTGGATACGCCGACGTTCTTTTTCGGCATGACTCGCGGCGAAGAAATTCGCACGACGATTGAAAAAGGCAAGACGCTGGTCATTCGGCTGATGAGTATTCATCAACCAGACGAAAAAGGCAATCGCGTGGTGCAGTTTGAGTTGAACGGCATGCCGCGTGAAGTCGTGGTTCATGATAACAATCTGGAAACGACAATGACGGGCGGGCGCAAAGCCGAAAAATCCAATCCGGGCGAAGTCGGCGCAACGCTTTCCGGTTCGGTTGTTAAAGTTCTTGTGAACTTGGGTGATGCCGTGGAAAAAGGCGATCCTTTGGTCGTTACCGAAGCGATGAAGATGGAAACGAGTATTACCGCGCCGATCAGCGGCAATGTGGGCGATATCCTCGTCAAAGCGGGTTCGCGTATCGAATCCGGCGATTTACTGCTTGTAATTGAATAAAAAAAAGAGTGTCAAGCAAAAAGCTTGACACTCTTTTTTCCTCTTGCTATAATAAGCGGGTAAGAGAGGGCTGCGATGGAACTCAAAAAACTCGTTTGGCATGGGGAATTACTTGCTACTTATGGCGCGTTGCTCGCCGAGCGTCCCCGTCAATGTATGGAATTATATTATAATGATGACTATACGCTGGCTGAGATTGCGGACCGGTTAGGCGTGTCGCGGCAGGCGGTGCATGATAATTTGCAGCGCGCGCTGCGCGACTTGGAGCAATACGAAGCGGCGCTGAAACTGGTCGAAGACCAAAAGCGGCGGCGCGAAGTCATGGCGCGCATGGAAGGTGATTTACCCCCGGCGTTTCTGCAAAAATGGCAGACGGAGTGGAAGATATTGAGCGGAAAGGAGAGCACATGGCATTTGAAGGTTTAGGCGAAAAGCTGCAACAGGCATTTGCGGATTTGCGCGGCAAGGGAAAACTTTCCGAACGCGATATCGACGCGGCTCTGCGTGAGATACGACGTGCCCTCTTGGAAGCGGACGTTAATTTCAAAGTCGCTAAAGATTTTATCGCCAACGTTCGCACCAAAGCGATGGGTGAGGAAGTATTCGGCAGTTTGAAGCCGGATCAGACGGTGATCAAAATCGTTCGCGATGAATTGACCGAGCTTTTGGGCGGCACCAGCAGTAAGCTGATGTTGAGCTCCAACGGCGTGACGGTCATTATGCTTGTCGGCTTGCAAGGCGCCGGTAAGACGACGACCGCCGGTAAGCTCGCGCTCATGCTCAAGAAAAAAGGGCGCAAGCCGTTATTGGCCGCCTGCGACGTGTACCGTCCGGCCGCGATCAAACAGCTGCAGGTACTCGGTGAACAAATCGATATCCCGGTTTTCCGCATGGATGAGAAAGTCGATCCCGTACGGATTGCCAAGTACGCTTTGCAAACGGCGAAATCGTACGGTCAGGACGTATTGATTTTGGATACGGCGGGCCGCTTACATATTGATGAAAAATTGATGGCCGAGCTGCAAAATATTAAAGCGGAAGTACATCCGCACGAAATTTTGCTCGTGCTCGACTCGATGACCGGTCAAGACGCGGTCACCACGGCGCAGGCGTTCGATGAAACGCTCGGCATCGACGGCACCATTCTGACGAAGATGGACGGCGATGCGCGCGGCGGCGCGGCGTTGTCTATCAAGGCGGTCACCGGCAAACCGATTAAATTGATCGGCGTCAGCGAAAAACTCGCCGACGGTTTGGAAGAATTTTATCCGGATCGCATGGCGGGACGTATTTTGGATCTCGGCGATTTGCAGAGTCTGCTCGAAAAAGCGCAACGCGAATTCGATGAAGACGAAGCCAAACGCATGCAGGAACAAATGGTCGCCGGCCAGTTCACGATGGATGATTTCCTCAATCAGCTGAATCAGATTCGGCGCCTCGGCTCGTTCCAGAGTATTCTCGGCATGATCCCGGGAATGGGGAAATTTAAAGACCAACTGAAAGATGTGGATTTGGAAGGCGGCGAGATCAAAAAGATCGAAGCCATCATTCAATCCATGACACTGAAAGAACGACAGGAACCGAGCATTTTGAACGGCAGCCGCCGTAAACGCATCGCGCAAGGCTCGGGGACGCGTGTGCAAGATGTCAATCGTTTCGTCAAGCAGTTCATGGAAATGCGCAAGATGATGAAGCGGATGAAACGTTTCAATAAAAATAAGAATACAAAAGGCGGGTTCAACTTGCCTTTTATGCCTAAATAAGATTATTTCACAAGGAGGTGAAAGAACAGATGTTAAAAATTCGTTTAACCCGTCGCGGCGCGAAAAAAGTCCCGTTCTACCGTATTGTAGTCATGGAATCTTCGCTCCCGCAGAGTGGTCGTCCGGCCGACACGATCGGTTACTACGACTCGGTCAAACAACCGGCGGAACTCAAAATTGACGAAGAAAAAGCGTTGGCATGGCTCGCCAAAGGCGCCCAGCCGACGGATACCGTACGCACATTGTTCCGGCAACAAGGCATCATGGCTAAATTTGCCGAACTGAAAAAGTAAGCGAGGCGATTAGCATGCAAGAATTGGTCACGGTAATTGCCAAAGCGCTGGTTCGCAATCCCGACGCTGTGCGCGTTGACGTTGTCACCAAAGGAGATCTCGAAGTGTATAAATTGCACGTCGCTCCGGAAGATATGGGCAAAGTCATCGGTCGTCAGGGTCGGATTGCCAAGGCGTTGCGCACGGTAGTGCGCGCAGGTGCCATTAAGGAAAACAAAAAAGTTACAGTCGATATCGTCTAGGAGGCAACATGGAAGAAATGATTCTTCGCTGCCCAGTTTTGATCAAGTCCAAGGTCACGCAGGCATTGAAAGACAACATGCTGCGCGAAGTGCAAACCAACTTGGGCCAGGTCGAACAAGAATTGCAGCAGATCGAATTTCAGGCCAAACGCCTGTTAACCGAGCAGGCTCGCATTGATGCACAGGGTCTGATCAATTTGCGCGCGCAGATTGAACAGAATAAAGACAAACTGATGCAGATGAAAGCGAAGCTTACCGAAGAGCAAAAACGCATCAGCGAGCTCGAAATGGGCGCGGAAATTCCGCGCGGCCAAATGGAGCAGACCGTTACTGTCAAAGTCGGCGACGACTTGAATAAGTACATGGGAGCAGAAATTTTGCTGGAAGACGGCAAAATTATCGCGTTTCGCAACTGATGTCTACGGATATGCTGGTGGTCGGCCGGATCGTCGCCGCGCATGGAGTGCGCGGTGAGGTACGGCTGAAACCGGACACGGACCGACCGGAGATGTTGACGGCGTTGCCGCATCTTTATCTGGGCGGCAACCGTTACCAAATCCAAAGTTCGCGTTTTCATAAACAAATGCTGATTGTGCAGTTCAAAGGCATCACTGACCGCAATGCGGCCGATGCGTTAATCGGTCTTTGGGCGGAACTTCCTCGCGAAGAACTGCCGCCGCGCGCGCAAGGACAATTTTATATTGTCGATCTGGTCGGCATGGAAGTCGTCACCGAAAGCGGCACCGTGCTCGGTACCTTGCAAGAGGTTTTACAGCCGGGAGCCAACGACGTGTTTGTCGTGCGCGGTGAACGTGAAGAAATTCTCGTTCCGGCGCTGAAACGCGTCGTGAGTGACATCGATCTCGATGCCAAACGACTCACGGTGACCGACGAGTTCTGGGCGAACTATCATGAAAATTGATATTGTCACGCTCTTTCCGGAATTTGCCGATGCTTTTTTTTCTCATAGCATTATTTCGCGAGCCCGCCAAGCGGGCTATTTGACGTTAGGTACAGTCAATCCGCGCGATTTTACGGATAATAAATTCCGGCACGTCGATGATACGCCATACGGCGGCGGCAACGGCATGCTATTGCAAGCCGAGCCGATCTTTAAGGCGGTCGAGAGCGTCTTGCCGCAAAAAAGGCCTGACGCCCGCGTGATTTTACTCAGTCCGACCGGCGCGCCTTTTACGCAAGAGAAGGCGAGCGAGCTGACGCAATACGAGCACTTGGTACTCGTCTGCGGTCATTATGAGGGCATTGACGCGCGCGTGGAAGATCACTTGGTCGACGAAAGCATTTCCATCGGCGACTACGTGCTCACGGGCGGAGAATTGCCCGCGTTCATTGTGGCGGACGCCGTGGCGCGTTTGCTGCCGGGGGTCCTCGGTACGCACGCCAGCGCGTTTGATGAATCGTTCATTGAGGGCACGTTGGAATATCCGCAGTATACGAAGCCGGCGGAATTTCGCGGGTATAAAGTACCGGAAATATTGCTGTCGGGGCATCACGCCAATATCGCGCGGTGGCGTCGCAAGCAATCACTGTTGCGCACGCGTGAGCGCCGTCCCGATTTATGGCGAAAACTGGTATTAAGCGATACCGACCGAAAATTACTGGCAGAGGAAGATACTTGATGGCGCATTTTTCTATCGGACTTGTCCATTATCCTATTTATAATAAACACGGCGGCATCATCACAACGGCGCTGACCAACTATGATATTCACGACTTGGCGCGGTCGGCGACGACGTACGGCGTGGAAAATTATTATATTATCCATCCGAACTTTGCCCAACGTAAACTGGCCGAGGAAATCATGGAGCATTGGCAGACCGGGTTCGGCAGTACCTATAATCCGGATCGCAAAGATGCCTTCGCTCATGTTAAGCTTCGTGAAAATCTCGCGCAAGTACGGGAAGAAATTCATCGCGAAACGGGGCATCCGCCGCAAATCATCACCACGGATGCGCGCACTTACCCCAACACCGTCACATACCGGCAGGTACGGGAATGGTTGCAAACCACCGACAACTCATACTTGCTGCTTTTCGGTACGGGGTACGGCATGACGAAAGAAGCCATGCAATCGTTCGATTATATTTTAGAGCCGATTTACGGTGCCGGCGCTTACAATCATTTGAGCGTACGGTCCGCGGCCGCCATCATGCTGGACCGCCTTTGCGGAACCGAATGGTGGCAAGCATAAGGGGGAATTTTCATGTCCGGACACTCTAAATGGTCCAACATTAAACATAAAAAAGGTAAAAACGACGCTATTCGCGCTAAAATTACGACGAAAATCGGTAAGGAAATCACCGTAGCCGCTCGCTTGGGCGGCGCCGATCCGACCGGTAACATGCGTTTGAAACTCGCCTTGCAGAAGGCGCGTGAAAACAACGTTCCGAAGGACAACATTCAGCGCGCCATCCAGAAAGGAATCGGCGCCACCGACGGCGGTAACTACGAAGAAATTACCTACGAAGGTTACGGCCCGTCCGGCGTCGCTCTTGTGGTCGAAGTCATGACCGATAACCGTAACCGCGCGGCGGCTGACGTACGCCATGCCTTTTCCAAGCACGGCGGCAACCTCGGTGAATCCGGCAGCGTCACCTGGATGTTTAAACGTAAAGGCGTGTTCGTTCTCCCGGGCGATGCCGGGGATGAGGAAGAACTCATGATGATGGCGCTTGACGCCGGCGCGGAAGACTTCAAAAATGATGAAGACGATTATGAAGTATTGACGACTCCGGAAAATTACGATGCCGTCGAAAAAGCATTCCAAGACGCCGATATTGAAATGACGATCAGCAAAATCACCATGGTGCCCGACACCACCATTGCCTTAGACGGCGATGACGCCCGCAAAATGCAAAATCTGTTGGACGCGTTGGATGATCTTGACGATGTCAAAGACGTTTACAGCAATGCGGAACTGCCCGACGACGAAGAGGAAGAATGATAGAAGCAAAAAAAGACGATGCGAATGCGTCGTCTTTTTTGTTTAGCAAAATAAATTGGCAATCATAATAAAGCGCGTCAAGATATGAAACATAAAATGCAGCCACTAAAAAAACACTCCGAAGAGTGCTTTTAGCCTACATAGGCAGAGCCCCGAAGGGCGATGTGGATAAATCTTTATTTGAACTCGTAGTACCATGCCTATAAAACAGTTGAAAAGTAAAAAGATGAAGATCCTGGTCAGAGAGAAAAGTATCTTCACTTTATCCAGATGAGAAAATGTATGTACACGGGAAAATCTATCGACCAACTTTCCTTATTGTGTGATACCGACAATAGCATCTGCGCTACGTACCCTATCTGCCCGGGGCGTACACTTCAAAGGGACGTTTTGACAATACCGTACTATGCAGGTAGTTGGTAATAGCATATGTCGAGTATTGCTTGTTCCGCTCGCAACCGATTTCGTGTGCAGCTTTGACGAGAATACAATTGAGTTTGGAAATAAAAGCATACAAAAGTTATTGAAAATCATTTTCATAAATGGTAAAATACGTAATCAGCATTAGCAATGGTGATAGTGACGGCCAAATTGAAAACTGAAGAAAGGAATGTGGTGGAATGACAAGGAAGACACAAGTTGCATTGACTTATGCTGTTTTGATGCAATTGTTAGCAGCTGCCGGTGCAGGCGTGGGTGCACAGTCGGCAGGTGTCGTCGGCGAGCATATTTATGTGCTGCCGACGGTGGTGGTGGAGGGAACTCCGCTGTGGGAAGATGAGGTGAAGTTCTCACCGCAGAGTAGGACGGTCATTACCCAGGAGGAGATCGAGCGCAAGCAGGCAAAGTCAGTCGAGGAGATTATTTTCCACGAGACGGGCATGACACGCAATACGGATGCAATGGGACGTGTCACGTTGTCCGTGCGCGGGGCGGAACCGCGTCATACATTGATTTTGGTGGACGGTCATCCGGTGATGGGTGATCTGGCAAAATACGGCGGCCAGGCGGATGAATTGATGCGATTGGGCACGGAAAATGTCGAGCGGATTGAGATCATTCGCGGGGCGGCGAGTGCCCGTTACGGGGCGGATGCGATCGGCGGTGTGGTGAATATTATCACGAAGGAAGCCGCCGCAACGCCGAAGTTACAGTTGAATTGGGAAGGTCGCCGTGTGGCTGATGACGAGAGTGAGTTGCCGTATAAAAGTTACTTCCTTCGTGCGGACACGGGGCAAATCGGGAAATTCCGCGCGGCAATTTACGGCAGCCATCGGGATGTGATGCCGATTTACAGTGAGACGTTGTTTGAGAACGGGGTCAATACGAAAGGACCGATCCGCAATGCGGTACGATTTTTCGGTGATGTGCAAAATGTCGGCGTGTTGGCAACGTATCGGGTGAGTGACGCCGCGGAAATCGATTTTGCGGCCAATCGTTCGGATGAGGTGATGAAGCGGCTGACTAAACATTCCACGGACGGTCCCGATCCCGTGGTGCATTTCGGTCGGAATGCACAGCGGGATACGTATCGGATCGGGTACAGTCAGCAGCACGGTGCGACGAATTGGAAGCTGGATGTCGGGTATGCGAAGATGACGGAGCATGATACGACGATTTCTTCGATTGATGTATTTTCCCCGTATCAAGGGAAAAACAAGTTGCGTTATCTGGATCATGTGTTGCATAAGAATTGGAATGTGAAGCTCAGCGGCAGCACGCAGTTGAATGAACGCCACCTGTTGACTTTCGGTGCGGGCTATATGAAGGAAGAAGGCGAGGGTAGTCGCATTAAAGGGGCGAAAACGATTCGCACCCGGTATATCGATCCCTGGGATTATGATAAAAATTTGCATACGGACGCTAACGGCGTGCCGGAGTCCGCCGTGGAGGATCATCCGATGCAGATGAATGAGAAGGGCGTGCCGCAGTATGATCAGGTATATGATCGGTACGGGTACCGTGATGAATACGGGAAGTCGCATGCACCGGTGTACACCTTTGAGGATTACGAGGAAGACGATCCGGCGAATGAGGCGAAGCGGCAGCAATTCATTGCGGAGTTGCGTCGTGATAACCCGGCGGAGGCATTTATCGAAGATGGTGATCCAATGGATGACGAGACGATTTTGCGACGCTATTACGGGGACTACAAGCGGACGCTGGTCTGGCACGGCAAGAAGTTTGAGCAGGAGGTGACGGATCGCAAGAATCGGCAGCAAATCGGTCGGGCGGAAATCGAAAAGCAATATGTCTTCTTGCAGGATGCGATCCGCTTGAATGACAAGACGACGATTACACCGACGTTGCGCTGGGATCACAGCAACTTGTTCGGGTCGCAGGTGAGTACCGGCCTCGGGATGACGCATTTGATCGGCGGTGATGAAAATCGACGTCTCAAGGTAAATGTCGGTACGGGGTATACGGAACCGGGAATCGGCGAGTTGTACTATCACTGGGAAATGTATGCGGGGATGCCGTATGATCTCGGGATCGGACGGCTGGGATCCTACTGGTTCGGTAATCCGAACTTGAAGCCGGAGAAGTCATTGAATTTCGATATCGGCTATGAACAGGAGCACAATCGCAGCCGCTTCCGTCTCAATGTGTTCCATAATCGGATTCGTGATTACATGACGACGTATTTCACGGGTGCATTGATGGATTTCCATCCGGGGCAGGGGGATGATACCTGGATCAATCCGCCGGATATGATTTACAGTTTCAAGAATATCGGCAAGGCGGAAATCACGGGGGTGGAAACGGAGTTTTCGCGTGCGATTAACGATCATTTCTCCTGGAAGCTCGGGCATACTTACTTGCATGCGATCAATCGGAGCGACAAGAATATGCCGCGGCAACTGTTGAATAAACCGCAACACAAGATTGATCTCGGCCTCACGTATGAAAATCGGCATAGCGGGATTCGGCTTTCCTTCTGGGGCGACTACTATGTGAACATGCTGGACGGAAATACCGTCGCCAATAACGGTAACTTTGTGTACAATGAAACGCCGGGCAAGACGGAATACAAATTCGCCAAAGAGGGACAGCAGACCTATGAGCTGAAGAGCTTCGGCCGCTGGAATGTGTTCTTGCAAAAGCAGATGAAGACGGGATCGCTGGTGTACTTCGGCGTGGATAATGTCTTCAATCATCGCGATGATGATCAGGCGATACCGGAACGCACCTACAAGTTCGGCGTGAATTGGAAGTTTGACGATGCGGGGGCGTTGTTTACGGAGTGTCTGCCGTCGCTTGGACTGACGACGTTGTCACCGCAGACGCCGTTTATCGTGTCGCCGTTTGCGGACCTTGACGGGGTGCGTGTGTTCGGTGATTATCGGATTCGTCATGCGGTCATGACCGGCAAGCAAAAGCCGGCTCAGGCGCGTGTCACGACTAAGGCAACGATCGGTTCGGCGTACAAAAATTATCTCGAACGGGGTGAGAGCGGGTTTGCGCAGCGGATTCGCATCGGTGCGGCCGCCCCTCTCGGCGCGCGGACGAATGTCACGCTGGTCGGGGCGCTGTCCGGCACGGCAGCGGTCGATACCCGTCATGATGTGGGCGATACGGCGTTGAATAAGGCACGACTGGAGCAGGCGGATGTGACGCACAACGCAAGCAAGTGGGATTTCAGTATCGGGCGCTTGACGGAGCCCATGGGCGTGAGCGGGTATTGGTTCGGTAAGGAGTACGACGGGGTACGTGCCGTATGGACGGAAAAGAAGACGCAGCTGCGTGTCGGTTACGGCGATTTCCGTCACAGCACGGGTGTGACGGATTCGGCGTACAGTCGGGCGGAACACGCCGTGTTTATGCGGACGCCGACGAAGAAGGAGTGGCTGGGGTATGACGAGGCGTTGATCAACGACGAAACGTACACCGTGCCGCATACGGAGGTACCGGGGTTTGAGTCGTTGTACGACAAATTGGCCAAGGCGAAGACGCTCGCGGACGAAAAACGTATTATTGATGAGTATTTCAAGGTGATCGCCGAGGATGATCCCAAGGCGTACGAGAAGATTGCAGGACCTTCGTCGTATAAATCCAACAGCCATATTTGGCGGGTTGTGACGGCGACGGACAAGAACGGGAACGTGAAGAAATTCCTCACGACGGATACCTTTGATACCTATGTTCCCGGTAAGGATCCGTTTGATCGGGAGGCGTTGCGTAAAGCGGGCGAAACGTCATGGAACACCGTGATGAGCCGCACCGGTGAGAATAGGGAGCAATGGAAAGGGTTTGTCAGCGGTTCCGGTGTGCTCAGTGATCAGCAGTATACGTTTACCTCGGAATTTTACGGATACGGTACGTATAGGGGCAAGGAAGTTTTGGCGGATTTGGCGACGGCTTTCGGAGGCAAAAGATATGCCGGTTTCGAGCTGAATCAATTGCAATCCGGCGACTTCCAACGTCTCAGCAAAGAGGAAGCGAAGGAGCGTGCCCTTGCGTCTCTGTACGATAAAGACTATGCGCTGGAGAAAGTGCGTAAACGACGTGCGGACGGTGAAAAGGCCATCGGCTATCGCAAGGCGCAGATTACTCCGATCGCAGAGAAAATTATTAACTTGGCGGCGGAGGGCGGACGTTGGAAACCGGAAGGTAACAGCAATTTACCGCTGCACTTACTGGCGAAGAAAGGATACCTGTTCCCGCAGGAAGGTATCGTACTGAAGGCGGACAATGTCCCGGCGATCGAGCAGGCGGTCTATCTGCAGTTGCGGCAAGAGTTGACACCTGCCGTCGGTGTGAATCTGTGGTATTTACGTTCCGTGAATGACGATCAGGCAAAATTGCGCGGGGAACTTGGTATTCGTGATGAATCACATCAAGTTGGCCGCTTGGCGGATGTCGTCGGTGCCGGCGTGCGTGTGCGGATCGGCAAGTATGCGACGCTGTCTGCCGACTACGGCGTGAATCACACGGATTTCGGTGCGTACATGAACGGTCATACCCGTTACGAGCATGCGGCAGGGACTTCCGATTTTGTCGTCAAGGACAGAGAAGCGGGCGATACGCCGTCATTCCATGTGATTCGCTTCGATGTGGGCAGGGCTGATACGACCGTCGCAGGCAGTTGGAATGCGTTTGTCGACTACAAGTCGTTCGACCATGGGGCGTTCTTCGGCGGGAACGGCACGGAAGCATTGTCGGATCGGTATCTGGACGGTATCCGCAGCTTCACCGTCGGTATACGCTATGTTCCTGTGAAGCACCTCCTGCTGGAAGGATTCTATACGTTCGGTGCGGAAGGGATCGGCACACGTGATACGCTGTACGGGCCGGAGCATTTCCGTCTCGGCAATTATACGCGCGTGCAGGCGACACTGCGCTTCTAGTACGGCGTGCGGTCGGAGCAACACCATACAACACACCTTGTCGGTTGGCGGCAAGGTGTGTTTTCATGCGGGTAAATTCGTGTATTATGGAAGCAAATCATGGGCAGTGGCTTTGACGATGTACAGAGGAGGACGAAGATGAAAGCGATCTCGATTCATGCACCGTGGGGTGCGCAGATTATGGCAGGGTGGAAGACGGAGGAGTATCGCAGCTGGCAGACGGATTATCGAGGTGACTTGTTGATTTGCACGAGCAAGAAGCAGTACGGGCCGCAGTTTTTGCACGGGTATGCGATCGGCCATTGTAAAGCGCATTAGGATACGAAAATAAAATGCAAGCACTAAAAAAACACTCCGAAGAGTGCTTTTAGTCTACATAGGTAGAGCCCCGAAGGGCGATGTGGATAAATCTTTATTTGAACTCGTAGTACCATGCCTATAAAACAGTTGAAAAGTAAAAAGATGAAGATCCTGGTCAGAGAGAAAAGTATCTTCACTTTATCCAGATGAGAAAATGTATGTACACGGGAAAGCCTATCAACTGACTTTCCTTATTGAGTGATACCGACAATAACATCTGCGCTATGGATTCTGTCTGCGCAGGTGTTGGTAATAGCATATTCCGGGTATTGCTTGTCCCGCTTGCAACCGATTTCGGTTGCATATTGGGCGTGAATACGTTTGAGTTTGGAAATAAAAGCATACAAACGCTATTGAAAATCATTTTCATAAATGGTATAATATGCAAGAATCAGTTCTGAACTCGAGCAAAGGTCGGCTGTATTATATCTTTACCTCTCTCAAACTATCGCCGCAAGGCGGGGCGGACTTTGCTCTGACGTTCGGGAAAATAAAGGAGGACATGTATGAAAATTAGTTGGAAACAGATCGCGACAGGTATGCTTGCGGTGATGATGTTGGTGTTGGTCGGTTGTGGCGGTACCAAAGATGATACGCATGCGGCCGCTCCGGGCAAATTAAAAGTGGTAGCGACGACGACGATGCTCGCGGATTTGAGCCGTCAGATCGGTGGCGATGCGGTAGAAGTAACCGGCTTAATGGGGCCGGGGGTGGATCCGCATTTGTATCAAGCCAGCGCCGGGGATGTCAAAGTGATGACGGATGCCGACGTCGTTGTATATAACGGCTTGCATTTGGAAGGTAAGATGGGTGAAATCTTCAGTAAGCTGAAACAGGATAAAAAGGCTACTATTTGTGTAGCAAACAACTTAGATCCGTCGACATTGCTTCAATATGAAGATGATGACGGAGTGCAGGCTACCGACCCGCATATCTGGTTTGACGTGAAGAACTGGATGCTGGCGGCGGAAGAAGTGTGCAAAGGATTGGCCGCGAAAGATCCGGCACACAAAGATTTGTACAAGGCCAATTATGAGAAATATTTGGCAGAGCTGAAAAAAGCGGACGAATATGTGGCCAAACGTGCCGCGGAAATCCCGCAGGAGCGTCGCGTTCTCGTCACGGCACATGACGCATTCCAATACTTTGCTCGGGCGTACGGATTTACGGTCAAAGGTTTACAGGGGGTCAGCACGGAAGCGGAAGCAGGCGCGATTGACGTTCGTGAACTGTCCGACTTCATCGTGACGCACCAGATCCGTTCGATTTTCGTCGAATCATCCGTTCCGCATAAAACCATTGAGGCGGTGCAGGAAGCTTGCAAGGCAAAAGGTTGGGACGTAAAGATCGGCGGCGAATTGTATTCCGATTCGTGCGGCGCGCCGGGTACTCCGGGTGGCGATTATATCGGTATGGTCAAAGAAAATATCGATACTATTGTTACGGGCCTGAAATAATATCGACGGCGGGTGCGGAGAGAGCGCCCGCCTTTTTGTTATTAAGATACATGAAGGGGGATTCATATGGAGTGGGCGGTAGAAGTCGAGGACATGACCGTTGCCTATGATGAACGACCGGTTCTTTGGGATGTGGATATGCAGATTCCGAAAGGATCGCTCGCGGCGATTGTCGGGCCGAACGGTGCGGGAAAATCGACGTTGATCAAGGCGATATTGGGATTGTTGACTAAAATTTCCGGTTCGGTCAAATTTTATTTAGACGGTCGGTTGGCCGTGTCGCGCGATGATTTCAAGCGGATTGCCTATGTGCCGCAGAGCGGCAGTGTAGACTGGGATTTCCCGACGACGGTACTGGATGTCGTACTAATGGGACGTTACGGTCATCTCGGCTGGTTTAAACGACCGGGGGCGGCGGAGCGGGAGATGGCGATGGATGTGTTGCGGAAAACGGGCATGGAAGCTTACGTTGACCGCCAAATCAGTCGTCTATCGGGCGGCCAGCAGCAGCGTGTGTTTTTAGCGCGCGCATTGATTCAGGAAGCGGATATTTATTTTATGGACGAGCCGTTTAAGGGGGTCGACGCCAAAACGGAAAAGGCGATTGTCGCTTTGTTGCAAGAGATGAAATCACGCGGCAAAACGGTCATTGTTGTGCATCACGATTTGGCGACGGTGGCGGAATATTTTGACTGGGTTACGATGATTAACTTGCGTCGTATTGCGATGGGGCCCGTGGAAGAAGTGTTTACGAGCGAGCACATCGAAGCGGCTTATAATGCCCGCAATCCGTTGCGGCGGGAGGGGCCCCATGCTGTCGCCGCTGAGTGATTATACCTTCCAGATCGTGGCGGCGGGGACCATGCTGTTGGGATTAGCGAGCGGCGTTACGGGAACGTTTGCCGTATTGCGCAAGGAAAGTCTCATCGGAGACGGATTGTCGCATGCGTCGTTTCCGGGCGTGGTAGCGGCCTTCATGTTTTTGGCGGTGAAAGATTTGGAAGTGTTGCTGACCGGTGCGGCGGTCGCATCCTTGCTGTGCATGGCGGCGATTGCCTTGACGGTACGGTATACTAAGGTCAAGTTTGATGCCGTATTGGCGACATTTCTTGCCGCTTTTTTCGGCGTCGGCATGATGCTGATGACGTATGTGCAGCATACGGACAACCCCAATCAGGCGGGGTTGTCGAAGTTTATTTTCGGACAGGCAGCCACTATGCTGGCGCGCGACGTGGAAATTACCGCGGCGGTGGCGGCAATGATTTTACTGCTGGCAGTCATTTTTTGGAAAGAATTAAAACTGGTGGCGTTTGATGCCGATTTCGCGCGCAGTTTACAGCTGCCCGTCAGAGTGACGCAATTGGTGTACGGTTTGATGCTGGTGGCCTCGATTATCATCGGCTTACAGTCTGTCGGTGCTATTTTGATGAGTTCGTTGCTCATCGCTCCGGCGGTGGCGGCACGGCAATGGACGGATAATCTCGGCACCATGGCGGTACTGGCAGGGGGTATCGGGGCGCTGTCTTGCGGTATCGGTACGTATGCCAGTGCGATCGTGAAAGGTTTGCCGACAGGGCCGGCGATCGTCGTTGCCGCCTCAATCGTGGTACTGCTCAGCTTGCTGTTTGCGCCCGGAAGGGGCATCATTGCACGTTACCGGGTGCATCGGGAGGCACGCCGGCGTTGGAAGGAGGGCGATATCAATGTCCGCCCAAACTGAGATTATTCTTATCGCGATGTTGGCGGCATTCGCGTGCGCTTTGCCGGGGGTGTTTCTGGTACTGCGCAAAATGTCCATGGTCGCCGACGCTATCACACATACCGTATTCTTGGGAATCGTCATTGCATTTCTTGCAACGGAAAATTTAAACTCGCCCTGGCTGCTCATCGGAGCAACGCTCATGGGATGCTTTACCGTGTGGTGTACCGAAAGCCTGCAACGAACCCGACTGGTCAGCGAAGATGCATCCATCGGGATTGTATTTCCGCTGTTATTCTCTATTGGCTTGATCTTGGTCAATCTATACGGTAGTAATGTCCATCTGGATACGGACTCGGTCCTGCTCGGTGAACTCGCCTTTGCGCCCTTTGATCGCGTGCGTGTGAATGGTGCCGATTGGGGCGCTGTGTCCATGTGGGTGTTGGCAGGAATTTGCCTGCTTAATACCGTAGTCATTGTGGCGGCATTCAAAGAATGGAAGCTGGTTACCTTTGATGCGTTATTGGCGGCCATGTACGGATTTTCGCCGATATGGATGCACTATTTGCTGATGACGCTCGTCTCCGTGACCGTTGTTGCTTCATTCCAAGCGGTCGGCGCCATCCTCGTTATCGGATTGATGATCGGACCGGCCGCGACGGCCTACTTGCTTACCAAAGATTTGCGGAAAATGCTTGTTTTGGCGGCGAGCATCGGCGCCCTATCCGCGTGGCTCGGTACGGCGATTGCTTTTTGGCTGGATGTTTCGATTGCAGGCGCGATTGCGGGAACAATAGGAGGAGTATTTTTATTGACGGTGATCGCGACACCCAAATCGGGTATTATTGCCCGGTATCGGCGTTTAAAACGTCTGCGCTTACAGTATGGAGAAGAAACGGTTTTGTTCCATTTGTTGACTCATGAAGGCACGGCTGTACAGGCGCAAGAGGCGGGAGTCGGTACACTTTATGAGCATTTGCGCTGGAAACCGGAATTTGCCGATCTCATTTGTCGTCGTCTCGAAGCGGGGCATTTTGTACGTATTCATGGCGGCACGGTGCACTTGACCGAGAGCGGGCGCGCACGTGCTTATCGCGTTTCAGAAACGCTTTTTGCGGAGCAATAATGATTGAAAAATCTCTCATAGGAGAAATCCTTCTTGTGTGAATTGTGTTAGTCATGTGAGATGGAACGCATGGAGTGTGCCGTGAGGTACGACTGAACCTGTACGCGGACCGACCGGAGATGTTGGCGGTGCTGCCGTGTCGAAAAGTAAAACTAAACAAAAAAGACGATGCGAAGGCGTCGTCTTTTTTGTTTAACAAAATAAATTGGCAATCATTGTAAATCGCATCAAGATATGAGAATAAAATGCGAGCACTAAAAAAACACTCCGAAGAGTGCTTTTAGTCTACATAGGTAGAGCCCCGAAGGGCGATGTGGATAAATCTTTATTTGAACTCGTAATGCCATATCCTGCCTATATACTAGCGCTTAAAAATCGGCGTGTCAAGTTTATTTCATTCAAAAATCATCAATAAAAATTAATGCGATTATTTTAGCGCATAACGCATTGCGACGCTTTTTGCATATGGAATCTAATGATTTCGTATGCTATATTTAATTTAATAGAGTAACTGATCAAAGCCGAGCGCTATTTATGACATAGCGGGTTAGCAAAAGCACTATCATAGTAACGATATAAAAATCAGTAGCAAATTTTTATTCTTTTAATTCTGTTTCGACGATGAGGAGGACTTTCGCGATGAAGAGAAACAACGATTACTATATCGGTTTGGACATGGGGACCAATTCCGTCGGTTGGGCAACTACCAATCCTCAGGGGCGTTTGCTGAGGTTCAATAAAAAAGACATGTGGGGCTCACGCCTTTTTGAGGAAGCGAAAACAGCCGCTAAGACGCGTACCTTCAGAACGTCGCGGCGTCGGTATGATCGCGTGAGACAACGCATTGAATTTTTGCAGGATATTTTCGCGCCGATCATCGCTAAAAAGGATTTTGAATTCTTCATGCGACTGAAAGAAAGTAAATTTCATCTTGAGGACAAGAAAACAGATGGCAAATTTGCTCTTTTTAATGATGCGGATTTTACCGACGTGGAATACTTCGACCGCTATCCCACGATTTACCATCTGCGCGCGGCATTGATCAAACCGAATCACATTACCGATCCGCGGTTATTGTACCTAGCCATTCATCATATTATTAAAAACCGCGGACATTTCCTGTTCGCCGGCACAGATATGGAAAGTATTCGCAGCTTCCAAATAGTCTATACGCAACTTTCCGAACATTTGAAATCGATCAATTTGGACTTTGAATTGCCGGTGGATGCGCAAGATAAATTTGCCGCGATCTTATTGAACGAAAAATTGAACAAACGGGACAAGAAAAAACAACTGAAAGAACTTTGCCCGCATAAAGACAAACGCTTGGAATACGCTTTTAACGCGATTATCGGTGGGAAAACCAAGTTGAAAGATATATTTGGCGTAGAAGAATATGATGAAGGGACTAAAAAGGCAGTCGACTTTGAAAAGGCGGACTACGACGAGGATAAAGACGAGATTGAGAGCGTAATCAAAGAAAATATCCATGTGCTCAACGCGTTGAAAGCGGTCTATGACTGGACCATTTTGACGAACATTTTAGGCGACTACGCGTATATTTCGGAGTCACAGGTCGCGCTTTATGAGGCGCACAAAAAAGATTTACGTATTCTGAAAAGCCTCATCAAGAAATACGCCAAATCGCAATATGCGGACGCTTTCCGGCATGAGAACGTCAAAGGTAATTATGCCAACTACGTTGGTAGCACCAATTATGACAATAAACAACCGGTCATTGACAATCCGTCGGTAACGCAAGAAGACATAAATAAATATTTTGCAGATATTCTCTTGAGCATTACTCCGGACGAAAGCGATAGAGAGAGTTATCAATATATTACCGAGCGCTTGCATAAAGGCGAAGCTCTGCCCAAATTACGTACGAAAGCTAACAGCGTGTTGCCGCATCAAATCCACAAAATCGAATTGGAAAAAATCCTTGCCAACGCAGCAAAGAATTTTCCGTTCTTGCAGGAAAAAGATAGTAGCGGCTATACCGCAGCGCAAAAAATCGTCAAGATTATGATGTTCCGAATTGAGTACTATGTCGGACCGCTCAACACGTATCATCATGTCGACCAGGGCGGCCACGCCTGGATGGTGCGCAAAGCGGAGGGGAAAATTACGCCTTGGAATTTTGACGAAAAAGTAGACAAGGAAGCTTCGGCGGAAAAATTTATCCGCAACATGACCAACAAATGCACCTACTTGATCGGCAAGGACGTCATTCCCAAACAGTCGCTTCTGTACAGCAGGTATAAAGTTCTTAACGAATTAAATAACTTAAAAGTCAACGGCGCCCCGATTTCGGTCGCGTTGAAACAGAAAATTTACGAAGAACTGTTCAAGAAACAAGTCAATGTCACCTTCAACCAACTCAAAACTTTCCTGAAGACGCAAGGGGAAGATGCCGATGAAATCATTTTAAGCGGTGTCGACGAAGCCGCGCATAAATTTACCAACAACCTTCAAACATACCATAAGTTTCGGGCGATTCTTAGAGACAAAATCGAATTTGAGCCGCAACGTTCCATGGTGGAAGATATCATTCGCTGGAAATGCCTGATGGGCGATGATATTACCATGTGGAAACATAAGATCGAAAAAGAATATGGCGATCAGCTCAGCGAAGAGCAATTGAAGAAAATCACGCGACTTAACTTCAATGGTTGGTCTCGTTTGTCGCAAGAGTTTCTTACCGATGTGCCGGGCGTTGATATCGAATCCGGCGAGGTATACTCGGGGATTATGGACGCTTTGTGGAGAACGAATGAAAACATTATGCAACTATTGAGTTCTCGTTTTACGTTCGCGGCAGAAGTGAAAAAACAAAATCAAGGCACCGGCCGGATCGAGAAAATCACGTATGACGAAGTCATGAAAGATACCTACCTGTCGCCGGCGGTAAAACGTTCCGTTTGGCAGGCGATTACTTTAGTTGAAGAAATCCGCAAAATTCGCAAAGCGGATCCGAAACGAATTTTCGTCGAAATGACGCGCCAACCGGACGCGAAAAAGGAACGCAAACTGTCTCGGCGTACGCAACTTTTAAATGCATATAGAGCGATCGGAAATGACATCGCGGAATATGAAAAAGAACATGTATCCACACTCATAACGCAACTGGAAAGCAAAAAGGATGAAGATCTGCGCCGGAAAAAATTGTATCTTTACTTCACGCAGATGGGACGTTGCATGTATACGGGAGAGCGTATCGATCTTTCTTCCTTGTTGCGTGATACCAACAGTAACATCTATGATATCGACCATATCTACCCGCGTTCTCTTACGAAAGATGACAGTCTTGACAATACAGTCTTGTGTAAAAAAGAGATTAACCTAAAGAAAGGTAATAAGTATATACATCGAGTTTTCACGGACAAAGAACTCAAAAAGCAATACGGATACTGGAAGGCGCTCAAAGAGAAAAAGCTGATCAGTGAAAGGAAATTTTCACGGCTCATGCGCACTACCGATCTCACCGCTGATGAATTGGCCGGATTTATCAGTCGGCAATTGGTGGAAACCAGCCAAATGGTCAAAGCCACGGCGGATATTTTGGAGAAAATCTATCCGAATGTCACGATCGTTTACGTAAAAGCGCGGACTGTAAGTGACTTCCGGCATGACTATGAGTTGCCGAAAGTACGCGCCTTGAATGATTGCCACCATGCCCATGACGCGTATTTGAATATTGTCGTGGGGAATGTCTACTACGAAAAATTCACTAAAAGCCCGTTCCGTTTTATTGCAAACCAAAAGGGAAAAGGGGACATCAAATACAATCTTTATCGCTTGTTCGACAAGGACGTTAAAGTCGGCGATCGCATTATTTGGAACGCCAAAGAAGATTTAGCGCGCGTCAAGGCAACCCTCGAACGTGATACGGTAAACGTCGTGCGCATGCCGGTGGAACAACGCGGCCAATTTTTTGACGCGACCATTCAAAAGAAGGGCACGACAAAAAACATGCTTGTGCTGCCTCTAAAAGGTTCTGATGAACGCTTACAAGATACTTCCAAATACGGATATTATGTCAGACCATCCGGCATGTCATTTATGGTGGTCCAACACGAGGTAAAAGGTAAGAGCCGAGTCACCATCGAACCGGCTTTGCTGGTTTACAAAAATAAGTTAAAGAGTGAAGATGATTACGCAAAATATTGTGAAGATGTTTTGAAGTTACAAAAACCGAAAGTACTATTTAAAAACATAAAATTCGGCAGTAAAATTTTATTTGATGGATACCCTTTCCTCTTGAAAGGACGAACGGAGAATAGGATTATAATGGCGGATGCGCAATCCCTGTTTCTTGGCAATCAAGAGTTGAAAATATTAAAAAGAGTTACCAAAATTTCCGATGATATTGATCACAAAGTGGAGAGCCGAATAAAGATAACCGATGAAGAGTGGACTACACTGTGGAAGTCCGTGGTGGAACAAATCGTTACAGGGAAGTTCCGTAATCGCCTGGGAACTTTGAATGGAATATTACAAGGCAGAAAAATTAAACTGTCTAAAGATGAAGAGGCAAGATTAAACGAATTGGATTCGAAAGATCAAGAAACATTTTTAAGCCAAATTTTGCTAGAACGGTTTTTGCAATTTAGCACAGAAGAAAAGACCCGGCTCTTACTTCAAGTGATTTCGTTTAGCGGAAATACAACCGGAGTGGATCTTCGCTTGATTGGCGGTAGTTCTGGGACTGGAACTATTAAGACAAATAAAAATATTACGGATCATTCGGTCATCTTGATTAATGAATCGCCCACCGGCCTCTTTACCAATCGTACTGTTTTGAACCAGCCATGAGTTGGCGCACAGTTGTCATCACAAAACCGGCCAAACTCGAATTGCGGTTGAATTACATGGTGGTTCGCAGCATCGACCGAGTGGAAAAAATAAGCTTGACGGAATTGGGAGCACTGGTGATCGAAACACTGCAGGTGTCGATTACCGGCGCACTCATCAGCGCGCTTTTAGCGCAAGAAATCAGGATTATCATTTGCGATGAACATCATGACCCGCAAGGGGAAATCCTACCTTACTACGGATGCCATGACTGTTCTCGCAAAATACAGATGCAAATGGGTTGGCAGGAGACAACAAAGAAAATTTTATGGCAGGAGATTGTCCGACAAAAGATTATGAATCAACGGAAAACATTGGAATATTTTTGTCCGGATGCGACCGATGCAGTGGCGAGGCTGGCAAAGTATGAGACGCAAGTCGAAATTGGCGACGCCACTCATCGGGAAGGTCTCGCCGCCAAAGAATATTTTCCCGCGCTTTTGGGCAAAGAATTTACGCGCGCGGCCGAGACGGCGCAAAATGCCGCATTGAACTACGGCTATCAGATTATTATTTCCATTTTTTCTCGTGAAATCAAAATTGCCGGCTACCTTACCGAATGGGGGATTTTTCATGACAGTCAGCACAATCATTTCAATTTGTCATCCGATCTTATGGAGCCGTGGCGACCGGTTGTAGACGCATTTATCAGAGAGAAAGAATGGGAACAATTTGCCGTGGAGGAAAAACATATGATGCAACGTCTCGTGACGCAGGAAGTAACCTTTCGCGGGCAAAAGCAAAGCGTGCCTAACGCTATTCGCATGTATGTGAATTCGGTGTTTCAGGCGTTGAATCATGATGACATTACGCAATTGCATTTTTTCAACCATGAGTTATAGATTTATGCGTATTCTGGTGCTCTTTGATCTGCCGACAGAAACGTCATTGGATTTACGAGAATACCGACGATTTCGCAAAATATTGCTGGAGATGGGATTTATTATGCTGCAGGAATCGGTTTATACGAAAATTGCGTTAACGACAACCATTTCCGAGCAAATCACCAATCGTCTGCGGCATGAAAAGCCGGCCAACGGATTGGTGCAAATATTGCGCGTGACGGAAAAACAATTTGAAAACATGGAAACCTTGGTAGGGGAATATAAGAGCAACGTGATTGATACCGATGAAAAGGTGGTCATCCTATGATCTTAAGCCACCCGGTTTTCGATGCGCCGATTGACATTGCCCATAATAATCTCGTCGTCTTGGAGCATCCGCTTTTGTATCGCACATTGGTAGCGGAATTGATTGCGCAAAGTGAAGGCGAAACGGGAAGATTTCTTTTAACAGAAAATTATGAAGAAAAGTCTATCGGGAAATACCTTTCGATCATTCACGGCCCGTTTCAGCTGTGCGAAAATGATCATAAAATGCGCACCGCCTTGTACAAATTTCTTGAAAAAGAAGTACAGACGCTAGACTTCGAATGTTACAAAGAAGTGGAATCAAAGATATTTCAATTTTTGCAGCATGTAAACATGCAATCCGCATATCCGCTCACGATGGCAGACTCCATCGGCATGGCAGAGATCTTCAAACTGGGTCAATTGCAACTGGCATTAACAAAAGATTCTGTGCCTGAGCGTCTCTATGAATACATCCGCGCACTGCACCGGTTGGCAGGCGCGCAATGCGTGGTTATGTATAATGTAAGAAACATATTTACCAATACGGAAGCGGAGGTGTTTTTAAAAGAAATTAGCGAACAGGAAATATCTGTTTTATTTTTGGAAAGGAGTGTACCGCCTATCGTCACAAAATACGAGAAACTATATATAGTGGATCAGGATTTGTGTGAAATCAGCTAATGGTATAAATTAAACACAACATTAGTTTGAGAGTAGTGTCATATCCAATCCATCTCAAACACGGCTCATAATTGCCCTTAAGAAGCGCAAGTTTGAGAGTAGTGTCATATCCAATCCATCTCAAACCATTCGACCCGGCACAGTTGGAGACCATGCGTTTGAGAGTAGTGTCATATCCAATCCATCTCAAACATGCTATCTTTCACATCGGTTACTGCAGGAGTTTGAGAGTAGTGTCATATCCAATCCATCTCAAACATGCCGTTGATTTCAGCCAAGCGCATCATTGTTTGAGAGTAGTGTCATATCCAATCCATCTCAAGCAACGATGACAACGCCGGACAGACTCACAAAAAATGAAATCACTAATGCGCACCGGCGCGGCGGTTTTTGTTCAAATATTTATTTGTCAATTAAGACGCCTGTGGCGTCTTTTTATTTGCCTTCAGTATGACGGGGCAAAGTAGTATGACCGAAGAGCGGCGAAATGGTTTGCGCGTAGCGTCATATTTTCGTTGTGCCGCAAGGCGAAAGAGGTGGCGCTATTTTTTACATACGCGGTCCACGTTTGGGACGATTACAACATATGGTTTAGTTGATTAGGGGTCATTTTTTACTCTCTGTTAATATTTCATTGCGTATCTCTTTCACGGCGACATGCTATACTTATACTAATCGGAAAAGCAGTTTATAAAGGAGAAACATGAAGTATAAACCGAAAGTTTGTCTTCTTTCCGCGTCGATCGGGCAAGGGCACGTGCAGGCGGCGCGCGCGGTGGCGGAAGCGTTGAAACGGCATCCTACGGGATATCGCGTGCAATCGTTGGATTTTTTGTCGCGTGATATGATATCGCTTGATTATTGGATGCGCGAGACATACATCAAGATGATCGATTTATTTCCGCTGATTTATGATCTTTTATACCATCAATCGCAGCGTCGGCACGGCGGTAAGCAGGTTCGCAGTCTGCTGGCGCGCACGTTTCGCAGTCGCATGCGGCATTTACTGGAAGTGCTCTCACCGGATGCATTGGTGTTGACGCATCCGTTTCCCGCGGCAGCGGCCGCTAAGCTGGTGGAAAAAGGCGAGCTCCATATCCCGATTGTGACGGTGATTACGGACTTTGATTTACACCAATTATGGGTGTATAAAAATATCACGGCGTATTGTGTACCGTCGACGCAAGTGCGTGACGAACTGATCGCGGCGGGCATTGAAAAAGAACGCGTGTTTGTAACGGGAATCCCGATTATGCAGCGGTTTTATGAGATGAGAAAAGCCTCTCTGCGCGAACCGGGGACCGTTTTGATCATGGGGGGCGGCACCGGTCTGGGCGCGGTGAAGGATATTTTATGGCGCCTGACGCAAGTGGAAGCGGTGCAGCGCGTTATCGTTGTGACAGGACAAAATTTTACGCTGTTTGATGAAATTCAGGAAATGCGAGAAGAGTTGCGCGTGCCGCTGGAGTTGTACGGATACACGAATGAAATCCCGCGACTGATGGCTCGCGCGTCATTATTGGTGACGAAGCCGGGAGCGTTGACCACGACGGAAGCGATGACAATGCATTTGCCGATGTTATTGGTGGATGCTATTCCGGGGCAGGAGGAAGCGAACGCGGCGCACTTGGAGAAAATCGGCTGCGCGAAATGGATTTTACGGGAGCAGCTGGTGCCGGTCACACGCGAATTTTTTGCCGGGAAAGCGACTTGGTATACAGGCGATCAACAAAAAACGCAGCACAGCGCCCAACTTGTCGCCGATATTATCGACTCGTTGGTAACTTTTGAAAATTGAGCCATAAAAAAAGAGCCCTGAGGCTCTTTTTTATTTTGCGGGTGCCGGTGCGGCGGGCAATAATGTGGCACCGCTGATTTGACGATACGCATCATAGACTTCGGCGGCATTTTGCAAACGTTTAATGCGCCAAAAACCGGTGGAATCTTTCACCAGCAATAAATGCAACGGAATGTACCGGTCACGATTAATTTCACGGAGACGGACAAGGACTTCCGCGTTCGTGTCTTCCGATGTCAGCGTTTGGATGTCGGTGACTTCGTAATTGGACGGCGGCGCTTCCTTTTCGTTCGTAACCAGCGGAATGGAAATGATCGGCGCGGAGTTTTTCTGTTCGACTTGCGAGCGCAAGGCGTGGCTCAGAGCCTGAATAAAAATGGGCCGCATGGCGTACACAATAGCCGCCGGCATGCTTGTACCGGCGTTGGCGCTGTCGCGAAAGACGTCATCGAAACCGTCTTGCACCAGCGTATCAATATCGACGCGCCGTTCAAAGCGAGTCAGATTGTGCTCGCGCGCCGCATCGGCCGCGTCCATGACCGCATATTTGGGAGTGCGAATATAGTAGCCGTAATAAAATAAAAGGACGCCGGCCACCAGAATAAGGGCGGCGAGAAGTATATACCACCAACGATTTTTTTGTCCAGTTGAAGTGTTCACGGAGACCTCCTTACCAGTTGATAAATCTATTTTGACAGCCAACGAAATGATTGTCAAACAAGCTGATTTTTACAAAATGCATAAAAAATATTGACGAGCGCGGGCAAAGTATGGTAGTATTGTCACATTGAAAGACGTGCCGGAGTGGCGGAATGGCAGACGCACCTGACTCAAAATCAGGCGGGTAAAACCGTGGGGGTTCAAGTCCCTTCTCCGGCACCATAATTTTCACATATTGACACGAAAAGCCGAGTGACGAAGTCATTTGGCTTTTTTATTTGCGCAAACGACGGGCCAAGCTATAATGAAAGCAAGAGCATAAAGGGGGAATGTACATGTTTAGCGGCGAACTGAGTTTATTGCGGAAGTGTCAGGATCATTTACATGAACGCGTCTATAAATATTTGGAGATGCTTCGCAATGCGAATTGGGACGAAATGACAGATGGACGGATGGAGCTGTATGACGGCGATTACATGAATATCGAAACGGGCATGACGAAGTCTGTGGAAGAATGTCGCTGGGAAGCACATCGCCGCCATCTTGATATCCAATATGTAGTTAGCGGCGCGGAAAATGTGGAGTGGGCGCCGCTGCTTTTGGGAAAGGTAGAGGAAGACCGCCCGGATGATGATGTGTACTTCTATGCGGCGGAATCGCTTGCCTCGGGCGCAACGATTCATCATCAAGCGGGACGTTTCAGCATTTTCACACCGGAGGATTTGCATCGACCTTTGCTGGCGCCGCAAGAACCCGCCTCGATTCGTAAAGCGGTAGTTAAAGTAAGCTTGAAAAATTTACATAAATGAATGAAAAATTCGCAAATAGGCGGCTAATGATTAGCCGCCTATTTGATTGACATTGACTCATAAAGCTTGTTACAATAAACTGGTACTGAAAAAATGATTTAGTTTTCAAACATAGGAATTAATGAAAGACAAAATTTTAAAAACGGCAGAAAAAGTCATTACCCGACGCGGCACCAAGTTTACGATGGATGAGCTCGCCGCGGCGCTCAACATGAGCAAGCGTACATTGTATGAACAATTCGCTTCAAAGGAAGAGTTAATTGAGACGATTTTTTTGGTGCGCATGGATCGCTGGGAAGAATACCACCACAAATTAATGGAGGATGCGGAAATCCCGGTGGAACGGTTTTTGCATGATTATTTTATTCCGTCGTCTAAAGATTACCCGATTATAACCAGTGAACTGCTGGGTTTACTGTTACGCCATTATCCGAATGTCAAAGAAAAATTGCTTGCGCGTTCGGAAAATGAATGGAAGTGTTTGGAAGCCTATCTCACGCGGCAAAACGAGGCAGGGAATATCACGACACCGGATGTTCAGGTGTTGATTTTTATCTTAAAATCGCTCATGGTGTTCGCGACGAGCAAGTATGTAGAAAATAATGATGCGAAACAATATATGAAGTCTCTGGAAGACAGTATCGCAGTCGTACTTACCGGCATTTTGCCGAAGAAATGAGGGACATGATGAAACGTAAGCATATTTGGATGGCGCTCGGCGCGGTAGTGATCCTGGCGTTACTTTTTTGGGGTTATGGCGCATACCAGAAAAAAGCGGCCGGCGCGGCAGCGCGACAACAGCCGCCGACGCTTGTGAATGCGTTCACCGCATTCCAGTCGGATACGCCGCTTTTGCAGCAATACAGCGGCCATGTGGAAGCCCAGCAAAAGGTGCCGGTACAGGCGCGCGTGACGGGCTATATTGTCGAAAAATATGTGCAGGGCGGGCAGCAGGTGACGGCAGGTCAGGCGCTCTACCGCATTGACGCTCGTCAATACCAATCCTCGTTGGCGGCGGCGCAGGCCAATACGGCGCAAGCCCGTGCGAACTATGAAAGCGCCGTGCAGGATCTGGAGCGGTACCGCACGTTGATTGCACAAGGCGCGATCTCCGATCAGCAATTTACGCGTCAACAGGCACTGGTAGAACAATATCGCGCTGTGGTGGAAGCCAACGAAGCGCAGGCCTCTATTGCCGGCGATAACGTCGCCGATACGGTGGTACGCGCGCCGTTTAGCGGCACGCTCGGTGTCGATGATTTACCGGTGGGAAATTTTGTTGCGGCGGGGCAAACGCCGTTGGTGACGATTTCATCCACCGATCCGATTTTCGTTACCTTTGATCTGACGGAAGCGGAATATTTGAAAATGACGCAGCGGCAAAATTCGTCCGGCGCGTGGGGACAGGAGTTGAAATTGCAGCTCGCTGACGGTTCGCAGTACGGTGAGACCGGTCAGGTGGTTGTAATTGATCAAGACATGTCGGGCGGCGGCGGTCAATTCACCGTCAAAGCAAGCTTTACGAATCCGCAACAAATACTGCGTCAGGGTATGTTTGTACAGGTTATTTCCGACACGGAAATCGCGCGCAACAGTATTTTAATTCCGGCGCAAGCGGTACAACCTTTATTGGATAAGAAAATCGTGACCGTAGTGGACGCGGAACACAAAGTGTCGCAACGCCCGGTGGAAGTGGGCGCGACGTACGGTCCGTATGTCGTCATTACCTCCGGTATTGTCGCCGGTGATACGGTCGTAGTTGAAGGACAGGCCAAGGTACGTAACGGTCAGGCGGTCCAAGTGAAAATGCTCTCGCGCGATGAAGTAGAACATCCGCAGACGAAACAGGCAGCTCCTGCTGCCGGCAAGCAGTAAGGAGGAAATTGTGGCAAGATTCTTTATTGATCGACCGATTTTTGCCATCGTTATCGCTTTGGTCATCTCGATCGTCGGCGGTCTGGCGATGTTCGGTCTGCCGGTGGATCGGTATCCGGTCATTGCGCCGCCGAAAGTACAGGTCAGCGCGATGTATCCCGGCGCGAGCTCCGAGGTGTTGAGCGAGTCGGTAGCGGAAGCGATTGAAAAGCAAATTATCGGCGTAGATAATTTTGACAGCATGGTGTCGTCAAGTTCGTCCATCGGTCTGTATTCGCTATCCGTTCAATTTGAAACGGGTACGGACGCCGACCTTGCTTCCGTTCAGGTGCAAAACCGAGTGGCGCAGGCGGAAGCCATGTTGCCGGATATCGTGCGGCAATTAGGCTTAAACGTCAGAAAATCGACGAGCGATATGGCTTTGGTCATCAACTTGACCAGTCCGAACGGCACCTATGATCCGACGTTTCTAAAGAACTATTTCAGCTTGAACTACATGGATACGTTGAAATCGATCCCGGGGGTCGGCAATGTTCAGGAGTTCGGCTCCGATTATGCGATGCGCGTGTGGCTAAACCCGGCGCGCATGGCGCAATATAAAATTAACGCGAGCGATATCGCCGCGGCCGTGCGAATGCAAAATCAGGAAGCGTCGGCCGGTTCTATCGGTTTAAATCCTTCGCCCGAAACCCAGCAGTTTCAATACCAGATTACGGTGGACGGGCGGTTGACGAATCCGCAGCAATTTGAAGAAATTGTACTCCGGTCGAACCCGGACGGTAGCGTGGTGCATTTGAAAGATGTGGCACGCGTCGAACTCGATGCCGCGGACTATAACTTTATCGCCCGCGCAGACGGGAAACCTACGGCCGGCATCGCCTTTTCGCTGACAAGTGACGCGAACGCGCTGGAAACGATCAATGCGATTAAGGCGGAACTGGCTAAAGCGCAGGAAACGTTCCCCGATGACATGACCTATAATATCGTCATCGACAATACCGATTTCGTTACGGCCTCTTTGGAAGCCGTATTGCATACCTTCGTGGAGGCGTTGATTTTAGTATTGATCATCGTCTACTTGTTCTTGCAGAACTGGCATTCGACATTGATTCCGATGATCGCCGTGCCGGTATCGTTGTTGGGCACATTTGCCGCCTTTACCGTGTTAGGTTTTACGATCAATACGTTGACGCTTTTCGCGATGGTGCTTGCGATCGGTCTCGTTGTCGACGACGCGATCGTCGTTGTGGAAGCGGTCGAGTATGAAATGCGCTACAATCATAAATCGCCGCGGGAAGCAACGATTCTTGCGATGGAAAAAGTTCAGGGGCCTGTTATCGGCGTCGCGGTTGTTCTGATCGCGGTATTCGTACCGGTTGCTTTTATGGGCGGCATTATGGGCGTACTGTACAAGCAGTTCGCGTTGACGATTGCTGTTTCCGTAGGGATTTCCGCCTTTGTCGCGCTGACCTTGACGCCGGCGCTGTGCGCGATGTTGCTGACGGAAAATGACAATTTGAATAAAGAAACTTTCCATGATCGTTTTTTCCATGCGTTTAACGAGAAATTTGATCGACTCGTCGAATCGTACGGAAACGCGTTGGATAGTTTCGTACATAAACTCGGCGTGGCGATTTTAAGTCTGGCGGCAGTGACGATCGTTGGTCTGTTCTTCTTCATGCAAATGCCGCGCGCATTCGTGCCGAATGAAGATAACGGCTATTTCATTACTTCGATATCACTTCCCGAGGGGGCTACCTCGCAACGTGCCGACGCTGTCGTCCAAAAGTATATGAACTATATGATGCAACAGCCGGGCGTGGAACACGTTATGGGCGTTACCGGGTTTGATATATTGTCCGGTGGTTTGAAGCAAAACAGCGGTATAGCATTTGTCAAATTAAAGCATTGGGATAAACGTACCGGCGACGATCAGAGCGTTCAGGCGCTCGTCGGTAAAGCGTTCGGTTTCGGCTTCCAAACGCCGGAAGCGAATGTGCTCGCCATGAACCCGCCACCGGTTCCGGGCTTGGGAGCGACCGGCGGTTTCACGATGTACTTGCAAAATCGCAGCGGCGACAGTACGGAGAAAATGTTTGAAGTCGCGCAGCAATTTTTGGCTAAAGTCAATCAACGACCCGAAATCGCTTCGGCATATACGACGTTCCGCATGGACACGCCGGCGTACCACTTTAATGTAGATCGCGATAAAGCGGCACGCTCCGGCGTTAACGTTTCCGATATCAATACGGCGCTTTCCATGTTCTACGGCGGCACGCAGATTAACGATTTCTCCGCGTTCGGTAAGAGCTATAAAGTGATCGCGCAAGCGGATCAGGAATTCCGAATGTCGCCGAATGCCAATCGTGAATTGACGGTACGCAATCAGCAAGGTGAAATGCTGCCGTTGAGTTCGTTTATTACGCCGGAACAACGCGGGTCGGTCGCTATTTTGACTCGCTTTAACAATTTCCCGGCGATCCAAGTGGGCGGTAACGCGGCGAACGGCTACAGTTCCGGCCAAGCGCTCCAAGCGTTGCAGGAAGTAGCAGCGGAAGTCTTACCCTCCGGCTACGGGTTTGAATTTGCGGATCAGTCGGCGCAGGAAATCAAAGCGGGCAATCAAATGCTGTACGTTATGTCGTTGGCGCTGTTGTTCGTATTCCTTTCGCTGGCCGCTTTGTACGAAAGCTGGAAAATTCCGTTTTCCGTGCTTCTTTCGGTACCGGCCGGATTCTTGGGGGTTGCCTTTTTCGGCTGGCTCTTTAACATCAACAATGACATTTACTTCCAAATCGGTCTGCTGACGATTATCGGATTAGCCGCAAAAAACGCGATTTTGATCGTGGAATACGCCAAAATCCGTGTGGATCACGGCATGGATCACGTTAAAGCGGCCATCGAGGCTTCCAAAATTCGTTTGCGTCCGATCTTGATGACTTCATTGGCATTTATTTTGGGCTGCTTACCGTTGGCGCTTTCCACCGGCGCGGGCAGCGTTTCGCGCAGTGAAATGGGCACGACAGTCGTCTTCGGCATGTTGACGGCAACGGTGCTGGGAATCTTTATGATTCCGATGCTCTTCGTTGCGATTGAAAGCATCGGTAACGACAGCAAAAAAAGCAAGGAATAAGAAAAAGAGCCGGTCATTTGACGGGCTCTTTTTCTGAATGCCAACGTGCTTCATGGTATAATAAATAGCAGAATATTTTAATTCAAATGATGAGGTGACAAAATGGCAGAAATGATTTTAGTGTCGGGCCATAAGAGTCCGGATACGGATACGATCTGTTCCGCATTGGTTTGCGCTCACTGGTTACGGGCGCAGGGGAAAGAAGCCAAAGCGATTCGCGCCGGCGAAATCAATAAAGAAACGGCATTTGCATTGAACTACTTCGGCAGCGAAGCGCCGGAGCTGGTGACGCGGGTAGAAGCCGGTCAGCCGATGTATTTAGTCGATCACAATGAAAGCAAGCAAGCCGTAGACGGGATGCTTGACGCGGATGTGCAGGGATTGATTGACCACCATCGCCTCGGCGATTTCACGACGGATCAGCCGATTTTGATACGCATTGAACCGGTCGGCTGCACGGGAACGATTTTATATTCGCTCTACCAGCAGTGCGGTATTGAAATCCCGCGGCAAATGGCGGGTCTGATGTTGTCGGCGATTATTTCCGATACCCTGTTGTTCCGCTCGCCGACGTGCACGGAACGGGACCGCAAAGCCGTGCAAGAACTGGCGCAAATCGCCGACGTCGATTATGAAAAATACGGCATGGACATGCTCAAAGCCGGTGCCGATCTTTCCGACAAAACGGCAGCGGAATTGGTCCTGACCGATAAAAAAGAATTTGACGGCAAAAAAGGAACATTCAGTATTGCTCAGCTTTCCGTCATGGATACGCAACCGATTTTGGCGCAACGCGACGAGCTTTTACGCTTGCTGGAAGAAGATCGCGCCGCCCATAATTATGAGGCATCCTTTTTGATGGTCACGGATATTTTAGAGGAATCGACGGATCTGCTGTACACCAGTCAGGTGGAAACCGCGATCGAAGCGGCGTTTCAGGTCAAAGGCAACGCGCAAACATTGCATTTGCCGGGCGTGATGTCGCGTAAAAAACAGGTCGCTCCGCCACTGCTGGGGGCATTATAAAAAGGTTGCTCCGGCAACCTTTTTTTCTTGGGAGAACGGATGATAGATTACTTTACTTCATTGAACGACAAGCAGCGCGAAGGCGTGCAAACGATTCAAGGCCCGGTTTTGATTTTGGCGGGCGCCGGTTCGGGCAAAACCAAAGCCTTAACCAGTCGCATTGCGTACATGCTGGAGCAGGGGATTTCGCCGCAGGAAATTTTGGCGATTACCTTTACCAATAAAGCGGCGAAGGAAATGAAAGAGCGCGTGAAAAAATTAGTGGGAGCGTCAGCGGATCATATGTGGATCAGCACTTTCCACTCGTTTGGCGCGCGTTTTTTACGGCGCGAAATCGATGTCATACCGCCGTATACGCGCCAATTCACGATCTATGATGCGCAAGACAGCCAGCAGGTCGTCAAAGGCATTTTAAAAGAGATGAACCTCGACGATAAGCAGTTTGCGCCGAATGCGTTACAGGCGCGCATTTCCAATGCGAAAAATAATTTGCAAAACGCGCGGGCGGCGCAAGAGGCGGCGGACGATTTCTTTGCGGAAAAAGCCGCTGAAGTTTACGCCCGCTATGAAGCGATTTTGCAAGCCAACAATGCGTTGGATTTCGATGATTTGTTGCTGCTGCCGGCGGTTATTTTGCAACGTCATGCGGACGTGCGCAAGGCGTATCAGAACCGTTTTCGCTATATTTTGATCGATGAGTATCAGGATACTAACCACGCGCAATACGTTCTGACCCAAATGCTGGTCGGCCCCGAGCAAAATCTTTGTGTGGTCGGCGATGTGGACCAGAGTATTTACTCATGGCGCGGCGCCGATGTGCAGAATATTATTGATTTTCAACGGGATTATCCGCGGGCGAAAGTATTGAAACTCGAGCAGAATTATCGCTCGACGCAGACAATTTTGAATGCGGCTAATCATGTCATTGAAAATAATGAGCACCGCCCCAGCAAAAATCTTTGGACGGATCAGGCGGATGGCGAGCCGATTTACTACTACGAAGCGGTTTCCGAAACGGACGAAGCGCAGTTTTGCGCCGGTGAAATGCAGCGTCTGGTGAGTGAAACTCCCGCGAAATACGGCGATATGGCGGTGTTGTACCGCACCAATGCGCAGTCGCGCGCGATGGAAGAAGCGTTGGTACGACGCGGTATCGCCTATACCATTGTCGGGGGGACGCGCTTTTACGATCGCCAGGAAATCAAAGATGTGTTGGCGTATTTAAAAGTGTTGCAAAATCCGCGCGACGATGTCAGCGTGGAGCGCATTATCAATGTTCCAAAACGCGGTATCGGCACCACTACGGTAAGCCGCGTTAAGGACGCCGCGCGGCTACAGGGCGTGTCGCTGTTTGAAATGATTATGGCCGCGGACGGAATTGAGTCGTTAAATGCCGGTACGCGCAAAAAGCTGAGTGCTTTCAGTGTTTTGATGTTGGAATTGATGAATACGGCGACGACCGAAAACGTTACCGACTTATTGGAAGCGGTGTTGGCGCATACCGAATTGATTACCAGTCTGTTGAATGATACGGATCCGCGCGCGCAAAGCCGCGTCGAGAACATCGGCGAATTGGTGTCCGTTGCCAAAACTTACGAAGATGAAACGGAAGAACCCACGTTGCAAGGCTTTTTGGAACAGGTCGCGCTGGTAAATGACGTCGATACATTTGAAGAAAGTAGCGAAAAGGTTACCTTGATGACGTTGCACAGCGCCAAAGGTTTGGAATTTCCTATCGTCTTTTTGATCGGTATGGATGAAGGACTTTTCCCGCATGCGCGGACGCTTTTCGCGCCGGATGAACTGGAAGAAGAGCGGCGCTTATGCTACGTCGGGATCACGCGTGCGGAAAAAATTTTATATTTGACGCACGCCAGCTCCCGCACCGTGTTCGGCAGCACCAATCCGTACTTGGTGAGTCGTTTTGTCGGTGAAATCCCTGAAGATCTGGTGGAGAAGAAAGAAAATAAAAACCGTATCCGTTGGGGGCAGGCCGACCGGGCGAAACGAACCGGCCAACGTGTAGTCAGCAATGCTGCTGTCGGCGTCACCGCGCCGAAAGGCAAGGTCAACGCCCGCTATGACTGGCGGGTCGGCGATCGGGCGCGCCATACGAAGTGGGGGCTCGGTACGGTGGTGGAAGTGCGCGGTGAAGGCGAACGCATGCAATTAAAATTAGAATTTCCGGGCCGGCAGGTGCGCCTGGTAATGGTAAAATTCGCACCTTTAACAAAGGAGTAAGCCATGGTTGAGAAAACTGCCGCTGAACGCGCACGGGAATTGCGCGAAACGTTACAATACCACAGCTATTTATACTATGTGCTTGATCAGCCGGAAATCAGCGATTTTGAATTTGACAAATTGTATCGGGAATTGGTCGAATTGGAAACAGCGCATCCGGAATTGATTGCGCCGGACTCACCGACACAACGCGTCGGGGCGGCACCGTCGGGGGCGTTTAGTAAAGTAACGCATCAGTTTCCCTTGTACAGTTTGGCTAACGCGTTTAGCGTTGGTGAGGTCGATGCGTTCGCTAAACGCATTCAGGAACGCTTAGGCAGCACTGCACAAGTAGAATACGTCACCGAGCTTAAAATTGACGGGCTGGCGATTAATCTGATTTATGAAAACGGCCATTTGACGCAGTGCGTGACGCGAGGTGACGGTGAAGTCGGTGAAGATGTTACCGCTAACGTAAAGACGATTCGTTCGCTACCGTTGTTTATAAAAAATGCGCCGGCGCGATTGGACATTCGCGGGGAAGTATATATGCCGCGCCAGGCGTTTGTCGAGCTCAATGAGGCTCGTGATGAAAATGGGGAAGCGCCGTTTGCCAACTGTCGCAACGCGGCTGCGGGTTCGTTGCGTCAGCTGGATCCGCGCGTGACCGCGGCGCGCAAACTGGATTTCTTTGCGTACGCCATCGGCAATGCGGAGGAAACCGGCATTACGTCACAGCGTGAGTTGTTGGAAACACTGCAAAGGTATCGTTTTTCCGTCAATCCGAACTATCACCTCTGGCATTCTGTGGAAGAGATCGGCGCGGAAATCGAGCGTTGGGAGACGGCGCGGCGAGATTTGGCGTACGATACCGACGGCTTGGTCATTAAGGTCAATGATTTCGCGCAGCAACGCGCTCTCGGGTACACGGCTAAAGCGCCGCGGTGGGCGATTGCGTACAAGTATCCGCCGGAAGAAGCGAAAACCAAAGTGACGGATATCATCGTGACGCTCGGACGCACCGGTGTGCTGACACCGTCGGCGGATTTGGAACCGGTGTCGCTCGCGGGTACGGTGGTACGCCGTGCGACTTTGCACAACGCGGACTACATTGCGGAAAAGGATATTCGCGTCGGGGACACGGTTTTGATTCACAAAGCGGGAGAAATCATTCCCGAGGTTATTCGCGTCATTACCGAGGACCGTGACGGCAGTGAATCGGCGTTTGTAATGCCGCACCAGTGTCCGGTATGCGGCAGTGAAGTGACACGTATTCCCGGAGAGGTGGCGTACCGCTGCCAAAATCCGAGCTGTCCGGGGATTCTGCGGGAAAAATTAATTCATTTTGCGTCTCGCCAAGCGATGAATATGGACGGAGTCGGTCCCAAAGTGATTGACTTGTTGTTGGAGCACGGCTTACTGCATGACGCGGCGGATTTATATACGTTGCGCGTGGAAGATCTCGTAGAGCTGCCCCGGTTCGGAAAAAAGCGCGCGGAAAACCTGGTGAACGCGATTGCCGAAACCAAGGAACGCGGACTGGCGCGCTTACTGTTTGCACTCGGTATCCGCTATGTCGGCACGAAAGCGGCCCGTCTGCTGGCGGCCGCATATCCGACGTATGAAAAATTACAAACGGCGACACCGCAGGAATTGGCGACGGTGGACGGCATCGGGGAAACGATTGCCGAGAGTTTATATACGTATTTACAAATGCCGCAATCCATTGCATTTATTCATAAATTACAAGATCTCGGCGTAGTTACCGATGAAGAAGTAAGTGAACCGGCAGCGGACGGCATTTTTAGCGGTGAAAAAGTAGTTTTAACGGGAAAGCTGACCCGCTTTAATCGCACGCAAGCAGCGGATCTAATCGTTGCGCAGGGCGGTGAGGTGGCAAGCTCCGTCAGCAGTAAAACAACCCTGGTCGTGGCGGGGGAAGATGCCGGCAGTAAACTGACGAAAGCGGAGAAACTCGGCATTACCATTTGGACGGAAGACGATTTTGAAAATGCCGTGGCGAAAATCGAACCGTGATTTTACCCGCGATATCAATAACAGCTATGCTATAATAAAGCCATTATGAGGAGGGAATGCCATGGAATTAACAGCGGCAGAAATGGTTAAGGTGGCGCACCTTGCGCGTTTGGAATGGGATCCGAAACGGGCGGCGACACTGGGTCAGTCGTTGAATACGATTTTAACCTATATGGAAGAACTCAATGAATTGGACACGTCGAATGTTCCGCCGACTGTACATGCGGTGGAATTAACCAATGTGTGGCGGGAAGATGTTCCGCAACCGTCTCTGGATCATGAAAAGGCTTTGCAGAACGCTCCGGAACGTGACGGACGTTATTTCAAAGTACCGAAACTTATGTAGGGATGGAGGATTATTGTGAACGCGTGGACCATACATGAAAGTCATCGCCGTCTGCTTGCCAAAGAGATCTCGGCGGTGGAATTAACAAAACAGATTATTCAGCATAAAGAAAAGGTGGAGCCGGAAATTCACGCTTATCTGCACGATACGCATGAGCGTGCGCTGGCGGCCGCCCAAAAAGTCGATGATAAAATTGCCGCCGGCGAAACGATTGCTCCTCTCGCGGGCGTTCCGGGCGCACTCAAAGACAATCTTTGCAGTGACGGTGAACCGGTCAGCGCCGCGTCAAAAATTTTGGAACATTTTATCGCGCCGTACAATGCGACGGTCGTTGAAAAATTACAGGCGCAAGATTATGTATCCCTCGGCAAATTGAATATGGACGAATTCGCGATGGGCAGCTCGACGGAAAACTCGGCCTATGGACCTTCCAAAAATCCGTGGAATACGGAATGCGTGCCCGGCGGTTCCAGCGGCGGCAGCGCGGCGGCGGTGGCGGCACGTTCGGCATTGTGGGCATTGGGCTCGGATACCGGCGGATCGATTCGTCAGCCGGCTTCCTATTGCGGTTTGGTCGGGTTGAAACCGACATACGGATTGGTTTCCCGTTACGGTCTGCTGGCATTTGCCTCTTCCCTCGATCAAATCGGACCGTTGACGCAGGATGTTACCGACTGCGCCATCGTCTTGAATGCGATCGCCGGTCACGATCCGAAGGATTCGACGAGTATCGCAGGGGAACGCCCCGACTATACGAACGCGCTGCAAAGCGATGTCAAAGGTTTGCGCATCGGCGTACCGGCGGAATATTTTACGGACGGTATTAAACCGGAAGTGAAAAAAGCGGTCGAAGATGCGTTGAAGACGTATGAAGAATTGGGCGCGGAAATCGTTCCGGTTTCATTGCCGCGCGCTAAATATGCTATTTCCGCTTACTATATCGTGGCACCGGCGGAAGCCAGCTCCAACCTCGCCCGTTATGACGGCGTCGGTTTCGGGTTGCGCGTACCGGGCGAAAATTTGATTGAAATGTACAAAAAAACCCGTTCCGAAGGTTTCGGGGCGGAAGTGCAGCGCCGTATTATGCTCGGCACGTATGTATTGAGCGCCGGCTATTATGACGCCTACTATATGAAGGCGTTGAAAGTACGCACACTGATTAAAGAAGACTTCGCCAACGCGTTTTCCAAAGCGGATATTTTAGTTACGCCGACGGTGCCGGATACGGCATTCCGCTTCGGTGATAAAATCAATGATCCGTTGGCCATGTATATGGAAGACGTCTGCACGGTACCGGTCAATCTGGCGGGCATTCCGGCGCTCAGCATGAATTGCGGATTTGCCGACGGCATGCCGATCGGGATGCAGTTGATCGGCCCCAACTTGAGTGAAGAACGGCTCTTGCAAGCGGCCTATACATTTGAGCAGGCGCGGCCGGATACGCAAAAAGTAGCGGCTCTGGGAGAGGTGAAGTAATGAAGTACGAAAGTGTTATCGGCTTAGAAGTCCATACCGAATTAAAAACGGCAACAAAAATTTTCTGCGGCTGCAAAACCACATTCGGCGCGGAACCGAACTCGAATGTGTGCCCGGTTTGCTTGGGTCTCCCGGGAGTGCTGCCGGTTCTCAACAAAAAAGTCGTCGACTTTGCTATTCGTGCCGGCCTGGCATTGAACTGCAAAATCGCCAACTTTACGAAATTTGACCGTAAAAATTATTACTATCCCGATTTGCCGAAAAACTTCCAAACTTCGCAATACGATTTGCCGATTTGCGAACACGGCTATTTGGATATCGAAGTAGACGGTGAAACACGCCGCATCGGCATTACCCGTATCCATATGGAAGAGGACGCGGGAAAACTGGTGCACAGCGGCACGACCATTACGGATTCCGACTCATCCAATGTCGACTACAACCGCACCGGCGTACCGTTGTTGGAAATCGTTTCCGAACCGGATCTGCGCAGCGGTGCCGAAGCTGCCGCGTATATGGAAAAACTCCGCTCGATTTTGGAATATATCGCGGTTTCCGACGTCAAGATGGAAGAGGGCAGCCTGCGTTGCGATGCTAACGTTTCCGTTCGCCCGGTCGGAGAAACCAAACTCGGCACTAAAGTGGAAATGAAAAACATCAACTCGATTCGCGGCGTGGCACGCAGCATCGAGTATGAAGCCCAACGCCAGGCGGAAGCCTTGGAAGACGGCGAAAAAATTGTACAGGAAACGCGTACCTGGGACGAAAGCAAAGGTACGACAGCCACGATGCGTGTCAAAGAAGAAGCGGACGATTATCGCTACTTCCCGGAACCGGACCTGGTGCCGTTCACGATTTCCGATGAATACATCGAAAGCGTTCGGCAGGCATTGCCGGAACTTCCGGATGCACGCAAAGCCCGTTTAATGCAGGAACACGGACTTTCCGATTATGACGCGGGCATCATTACCCTTTCGCGCTCGATGGCGGAATATTTTGACGAACTCGTAGCCGCCGGTGCGGATGCGAAAGAAGGCGCGAACTGGCTGATGGGCGATTTTTCGATGCTGCTGAACGAAGCCGGTAAAACCCCGGCTACGGCGCCGGTTCGTCCGCAGGGACTCGCGGGAATGCTGGCCAAGATCGCTGACGGAACCATTTCTGGTAAAATCGCTAAAACTGTTTTCCGCGATATGTGGGAACAGGGTAAATCGGCGGATGAGATCATTGAAGCGAAAGGTTTGAAACAGATCTCCGATACCGGTGAATTAACGCAGTTGATTCATGACGTGGTCGCCGCTAACCCGCAATCGGTAGAAGATTATCGTGCGGGAAAGAAAAAAGCGATCGGCTTTTTAGTCGGCCAGATCATGAAAAAAACGAAAGGCCGCGCTAATCCGCAGGTAGTGAACCAGCTCTTGGTCAAAGAATTGCAGGAGTAAACTATGTGGCAGGAACAACATACAGAAAAAACAACCCGTGCGGATGAACCGCGCGTGATTAGCAAAAAAGAACGCGATGCATTTCACGGCACGACCTTCGATGCCGAAGGAACTGCCGAAGATACGAAAAGCACACGCGTTATTGTACGACGTTGGGAAGATTTGCCGCTGCCTGTGAAACTGGCGGTGGCGGGAGCCGGTTTGTTATTTGGTATGGTGTTTTTGGGGTTTAGCGGTATTTTTATTGTGATCGCACTTGTGGCGGCTGCTCTTTCATGGGTAGGCAGCTTTTTGCAGTAATAAAAAACGGGCTTTGGCCCGTTTTTTATTGCCGCCATGTTTCCACGATATCTCACAGCAGTTGGCGTCTCGACAATGGATCAGATATAATAAAGATTATGAGATAAGGGTGTGACCTATGGCAGTTAGTACGGTGCAATTTAATTTACCGGTGTTTAACGGACCGCTGGATTTATTATTGCACTTAATCCGCAAACAAAAAATTGATATTTACGATATCCCGATCCAAACGGTGACGGTGCAATATATGGATTATTTAGCGCGCGCGGAAGCATTTAATTTGCAGTTGGGGACGGAATTTTTCCAAATGGCCGCAACGCTCTTAGCGATCAAGGCGCGCAGTCTGCTGCCCAAAGCACCCGCGGAAGAAGAGGAAGAAGATCCGCGGCAAGAACTTGCCGAGAGATTGATCGCATGGGAGCATATTCAAACGGTAAAAAGTGAAATTGAAACACGCTTGGCGGAGAATGCGTTTTTTCTGGAAAAAGAGCCGACGCCCTTACAGGCTTCGGAGTATACGTTGCGCGTCAGTATGGAGCGATTAGCCGGTGTTTGGCAGCGTTTAATCCAAAAGGAAGAGCCGGCAGAGGCGGATTGGCAACCGATCCCGGAGTTAGATCCCAAACCGTTGCGAGAAGCATTTTTACAAGCGATTCAACATGGCTCGGTGGATCTTATCCCATACTTTGAAAAACTGACCAATCGTTGGGAACAACTGACGCTGTTTTTAGAAGTTTTAGAAATGATTTGGCAGGGAACGATTACGGTGAAGGAACTCGGTACAGGCATTTATGTGGAGAGATTACGTCATGGCAACGGAACAACTCGCAGCACTTGAAGCGCTGCTCTTTATTGCCGGTGAACCGGTGTCGACGACGCAAGTAGCAGAAGTACTCAACGTCGGTACGAGTGAGGCGGCGAAACTTTGTCAGGAGCTTGCCAACCAATATGCCGCCCGATCGCAGTCAGGTCTGCTGGTACAGGAGACTGCGGGAGGTTGGCGGCTATGTACGCGACCGGAGTACGGTAAGCTGTTGGCCGAACGTTACGCGCCGCCGCTCCATTTGAGTAAAGCGGCGTTGGAAGTACTGGCCATTGTGGCGTTGCAAGCACCCGTGACGCGGCAGCAAATTGACGGTTTGCGTGGGGTTTCAAGCGAACGGACGCTGGCGAATTTGCTGGAAAAGAATTTAATTATGGAGATCGGCCGCGCCGAATTGCCGGGACGACCGATTTTATATGATGTCACGCCGTATTTTAAGCGCAAAACAAATTGGCGGGACTATTATCAGAAACAGGGAGTAAACGAAAACGATGAGAGAACGTCTTCAGAAATTGATTAGCCAAGCGGGGCTGGCATCCCGTCGGGCGGCTGAAACGATGATTACCGAAGGGCGAGTTAAAGTAAACGGTAAAGTAGTGACCGAACTGGGTCAAAAAGCGGATCTTACACGCGACACGATTATTGTTGACGGCAAAAAAATTGAACGGGAACCGCTGCAGTATTTCCTGTTTAATAAGCCCAAAGGGGTCATCACTACATTAAGCGATCCCGAGGGCCGGACAACGGTATTGGAATATTTCAAAAAAGAAAAAGTCCGTTTGTATCCGGTCGGTCGCTTAGATCTGAACACGGAGGGTTTACTGCTCCTGACCAACGATGGTGACCTGACCAACCGGTTAGAACACCCGTCGTCAGAAGTGGAAAAAGAATACGAAATTAAAATTAAAGGCCGAGTACCGGATAAAATGCTTACGGCATTTCGCGAAGGTGTGCCGTTGGAAGACGGCATAACCGCTCCCGCGAAAGTAAGCGAGGCCGTTTTTGATGTCAAGACAGGACTTTCGACCATTGTTCTCACTATTCATGAAGGTCGGAATCGCCAAGTGCGCCGGATGTGCGAGCACTTCGGTTTTCGCGTGCATAACTTGAAACGCACACGGTATGCGACCCTGACTTTGCAAGGCGTCAAGCGAGGCAGTTATCGAGCGTTGACAGCCAATGAAATAAGCGATCTTAAAGCGCAGGTTACGCATGCGTAATGTTGTTGTGATCGGTGGCGGCTGCGCCGGGCAAATGGCGGCGTATGCAGCTCAAACGGCGGGCGCACGAGTGATTTTGCTGGAAAAAATGCCGCAACTCGGTCTTAAAATGGGGATCACCGGCAAAGGACGCTGCAATCTGACGAATGCCGCGTCTATGGAGGAACTTATTCGCCAGACGCCGGGCAACGGTAAATTTTTATACAGCGCCTACCATACTTTTACGAATACGGATTTGCTTTCGTTACTTGCGTCATGGGGCGTAAAAACAAAGGTGGAACGAGGCGGACGTGTATTTCCCGAATCCGACTCCGCACAGGAAGTCCGTCGTGCGTTTCGTACGGCGCTCACCAAGGCGGGGGTGGAGATTCATACGGAAGCATCTGTGCGCGAAATTCACCGAGAGGGTACTGCGTTTGAAGTGACAACCGCGGAACGTACTTGGCCGGCGGCGGCTGTGATTATGACAACCGGGGGTGCTTCATATCCGCAAACCGGCTCCGACGGTAGCGGACATGAATTGGCGAAAGGATTGGGGCACACTTTAATACCGCTACGTCCTTCCCTGATTCCGCTTGTCTGTGAAGAAGCATGGTGCAAAGCATTGCAGGGACTTTCGTTGCGTAACGTCGAACTCACATTGCACATTGACGGTAAAGCGAAACAGACTTTGCGCGGCGAAATGCTTTTTACGCATTTTGGCGTATCGGGACCGATTGTCTTGCGTTTAAGTGATGCGGCTTCGCGGGCGTTGCAAAGAAATAGGAAAGTAACTCTCTCTTTGAATGTAAAGCCGGCTCTTGCGCCCGAGACACTGGATGCCCGACTTCAGCGAGATTTGGAGAAAAATCATTTACAGCAGATGAGCAATGCCTTGCGCGATTTATTGCCGCAGCGTTTGATTGTACCGATGTTGCAGGCGGCCGAGATTGGAAGTGACGTTAAGGCGGCGGAGCTTTCCCGCTCGGAACGGTTACGCTTAGGTCAAGCATTGCAAAATCTGTCGTTGACAGTGACGGACACACGACCGTTGCGTGAAGCGATTGTTACAGCGGGAGGCATCAGCACCAAAGAAGTAAATCCCAAAACAATGGAATCGAAAATTGTGCCGGGCATTTATTTTGCCGGCGAGATCTTGGATGTCCACGCGTTTACGGGAGGATATAATTTACAGGCAGCGTTTTCTACCGGCTACCTTGCGGGCGTTAGCGCGGCAGGAAAGGAGTCGGAGCAATGAAAAAAATTGCGGTTGCGATTGATGGCCCCGCGGGGGCCGGCAAAAGTACAGTCGCTAAAGCGCTGGCGAAACGACTGGGATATGTATACCTGGACACCGGGTCAATGTACCGGGCACTGACTTGCGAATTGCTGCATCGAGGCGTTCCGGTGGACCGGGAAGAAAAAGTCTGCTCCGTCGTCCAAAATTTAACGGTAGAAGTAAAAAATGATCAGGAAGAACTGATAGTGATGGTGAATGATCGTGATGTTTCCGCTCATATCCGTCGTCCGGAGGTATCGGCCTGTGTCTCACAGGTCGCCGCATATGCCTGCGTGCGCCAACACTTAGTCAAAGAGCAGCAGCGCCTTGCCGAAAACGGCGGTATCGTCATGGACGGGCGGGATATCGGCACAGTGGTGTTACCGCATGCCGAGCTGAAGGTGTTTTTAACGGCTTCCGTGGAAGAACGAGCTCGCCGGCGCTTGGTACAATGGAATGAAAACCACCCCGATGAGCCGCAGACGATGGCGCAAATCGTGCAAAATATTCAAGAACGCGATCGCAAGGATACGGAACGAGCCATTTCTCCCCTCAGACAAGCGGAAGATGCTATTTTGTTGGATACCACTTCGTTAACTCGGGAAGAAACAATTGACACGCTTACGGCTATGGTAAAGAAGGTGACGGCATGATCAAAAAATTTCTCCACCTGCTTGCAAAATTTTTATTTATTTTTTGGGGCGGTGCGAAAATAATCGGACAGGAGAATGTTCCGAAAGAAGGTGGGGTTATTATCGCGTCTAACCACAAAAGTAACTGGGATCCGCCGATCGTTTTTGCGGCCATGCCGAGGCAAGTGTATTTTTTGGCAAAAGAAGAATTATTTCGTAATTTTTTCCTGCGCCAATTTTTAAATGTTTTGGAAATGGTTCCTTTGCATCGCGGCAAAGTGGATCGCGCGGCGATGCGACAATCATTTGCGATTATTCGGCGCGGTGAGTTGCTGGGGATTTTTCCCGAAGGAACGAGAATTCGGCATGAAGGTTTGGGTCCTTTCCACGCCGGCATGGCTTCACTGGCGTTACGTCTTGGTGTGCCGATCGTTCCCGTAGCGGCAATTCACACCGTGCGTCCGTGGAGCAAATCGGTACCGGTGGTGGCCATTGGCGAACCGGTCATGGTGGAAAAAGATAAACCGACTCCCGAAAAAATTACAGAAGTTAATAATTTGATTAGAGAAAGAATAGAAAAACTTTATGAAATCTATAAAGGCTAAGATATGAAGATTATTGTAGCGAAAAAACTGGGCTTTTGCTATGGCGTAAAACGCGCCATGCAAATCGCGGAAGACTTAAGTAAAACAGGGACTGACGCGGTCACGCTGGGGCCGATCATTCATAACAATCAGGTGGTAGCAGGACTACGTTCCAAGGGGATCGACTATGTCGAATCACTCGATGACGTCCCTGGAGAAACGGTAATTATTCGTTCTCACGGAGTAGGCCCGGCGTGTTATAATAGAGCTAATGAAAAAAATTTAAAGATTATCGATGCGACCTGTCCGTACGTTGTACGGGCACAAAAAGAAGCCAATCGCTTAGTGAATGAAGGTAAGACGGTAATTATTTTCGGGGAAAAAAATCATCCGGAAGTCAAAAGCATTGCCGAATGGGCAATGGATCGCGCTATCGTTGCGGAAACGCCCGCCGATTTAGCCAACCTGCCGCACCTCTCTGAAGCAAGCGTTGTATCGCAAACTACGTTTTCGCAGGCTCTATTCCAAGAGATGCTTGCTCTTGTCAAAGACAAAGTGGATCATGTTGATGTCCATCGCACGATTTGCAATGTCACGGCGGAGCGGCAGAATGCGGTAGCGGAGTTGGCAAAGATAGCGGACGTAATCGTAGTCATTGGTGGCCGACACAGCGGCAATACACGCCGTCTGTATGAACTTGCCAAAGCAAATGGCACCCCGGCATACCATATTGAAACGGCTGCAGAATTACGCTCGTCATGGTTTCAAAGTGATTGGACGGTTGGCATCACAGCCGGTGCATCCACACCGGACTGGATAATCGAGGAGGTATTGTTGGCAATGGATGATATGAAAACAACTTTTGAAGAGATGGACATGAATTATGATTTTCACAAAGGAAGCATCGTAGAAGGCACGGTCGTTGACCTGACCGATGAAGAAGCGTACGTTTCGTTTGGTTACAAAACGGAAGCGGTGCTCCAAGCGCGTGAATATTCATTTCCGGCTCCGGAATCCATGAAGGATGTACTGGCGGTCGGCGATACAGTCAAAGCGCAAATCACCAATGCGGTGAAAGAAGATGGTACGATCTACATCTCCAAAATCAAATTGGATCGGTTGGCAGACTGGGATATCGTCGAACAGGCATTGGCTAACGATGAACCTGTAGAAGTCGAAGGTATTGAAGCGATTAAAGCAGGCCTTCTCGTCCAGATTAAATCGTTGCGCGGTTTTATTCCGCTTTCCCAGGGCGATCTGCGTTTCGTACGCTCGCTCTCGTTCCTCGTGGGCACAACATTCCAGGCGAAAGTACTGGAAGTGGACCGTTTGAAAAACCGTTTGGTTTTGAGCCGTAAAGCGATGCTCGAAATTCATCGCGAAACGGAAATGGAAAACATGAAGGAAGCGTACGAACAGGGAACGCAACTTACCGGTATCGTGAAGAAAATCATGCCGTACGGCGCGTTTATTGACGTTAACGGTATTGAAGGTTTGTTGCACATTTCCGATGTAGCCTGGAACAAAATCGACAAAGTCGAAGACGTTTTGGAACCGAACCAGGAAGTAAACGTTATTATCAAATCGTTCGATCCGGAAAAACAGCGTATTTCTTTCAGCCGCAAGGATACCTTGCCGGATCCGTGGATGGATGACATTCAAAATTATGCAGTCGGTGATACCGTTGTCGGAAAAGTCGTAAAATTAATTGATTTCGGCGCGATTGTGGAATTGACTGACGGCTTGACCGGTTTGCTGCACATCAGCGAAATTACCAAAGATCGCAGCAAAAAAGTGGGCGATGTATTAGCAGACGGCGACATGGTCGAAGTGCAGATCATCGGCATTAATAAATCCCGCAAACGCATCAGCTTCAGCCTGATCCAGGTACAGGAGCATGCGGAAGGCGCGACGGAAGAAATGCCGGCGGATGAAGCTCCGGTGCAAGATGTTGCTGAAGCCGAAGAGGTTACGGCGGAAGCAACGTCTGACGAAGAATAAAACCGTCAGCCGAGGTAAAGAAAAAAGCAAAAATGCGGGGGACGGTTCGCTGTTTCCCGTATTTTTTATTGAAGGAGTAAGCTATGGATAAACCGTTAGTGGCGGTGGTCGGACGGCCAAATGTCGGCAAGTCGACATTATTCAACGCGATCATTAACAAACGTATTTCCATCGTGGAAGATGTTCCCGGTGTCACTCGCGATCGCATTTATTTTGATGCAGAGTGGCTCGGCACAAAGTTTACTTTGATTGATACGGGCGGTATTGAGTTTTTGGTGCCGAAAGAAGACCATATCAGCGTTGGCACCAAAGCGCAGGCCCAACTTGCGATTTTGGAGGCCGACGTGATCGTACTCGTCTGTGACGGGCGCGTTGGTGTCACGGCGGATGATGAACAGGTCGCCCATCTACTACGAGATGCCGGTAAACCGGTAGTGCTTGCGGTCAATAAAATTGACAGTCCCGCGCAGGAAATGAATGTCTATGAATTTTATTCTTTGGGACTGGGGGATCCGCATGCGATTTCCGCTTCCAATCTGCTGGGATTGGGAGATTTGTTGGATGATGTGGTGAAGCATTTTCCGCAGCGCGAAATCGATCCGCATGAAGATGAACTTGTGCATGTGGCGCTGGTCGGTCGTCCGAATGTCGGCAAATCTTCTCTTACCAATGCGCTTCTCGGCGAAGAACGTGTGCTGGTGAGTGATGTACCCGGCACGACACGAGATTCGATTGATACGCATTGGAAATACCATGGCGAGGAATTTGTGCTTATTGATACCGCGGGAATGCGTCGTAAGGCAAAAATTGATTTGCCGGTGGAGCATTACAGCGTCATTCGTTCGCTGCGTTCGATCGATCGTGCCGACGTGGTCGTACTGGTTTTGGATGCGACCCAAGGGGTCACTGAGCAAGACACCAAAATTGCGGGCTACGCGCATGAAGCCGGCAAAGGCATGATCATCCTTGTCAACAAATGGGACTTGATCGAAAAAGACAGCAAGTCTACCGAAACATACGCGGAAGATATTCGGCGTGAATTGGCCTTTTTACAATATGCACCAATTGTGTATGTTTCGGCTCTTACCAAACAACGAATCCATCGTTTGGGAGAGCTGATTCAATTCGTTTCAGAACAGCAAACGCGCCGCGTTTCGACAGGGGTTCTGAATGAAGTTTTAACGGACGCAAAATTGATGAATCCGCCGCCGATGAAGTATGGTAAGGAAATCAAGCTGTACTATATGACACAGGTGGGAGTTAAACCGCCGACCTTTGTGCTTTTCTGTAACTACGCGCAATACGTTCATTTTTCGTACGTGCGATTTTTGGAAAATCGTTTGCGTGAATCGTTCGGGTTTGAAGGTACGCCGATTCGATTGGTTTTACGCGGTAAACGCGATGGTGATGATGAGTGATTAATTATTTGCTTTGCGTTATGGGAGCATATTTGCTGGGGTCGATTCCCAGCGGTTTGTGGCTCGGCAAGCTGCTTTGCGGTACCGACTTACGTCGGCACGGCAGTCATAATATCGGCGCAACCAACGCTTATCGCACGTTGGGAGCGCGTATGGGGATTGCCGTTTTTGTCGCGGATTTTCTGAAGGGCGTAGCGGCGACATCGTTAGGCGGAAACGATCCGATACTGCTTGCGCTTTGTGCGGCAGCGGCGATTGTCGGTCATTGCTTTTCAGTGTTTTTGGGATTTCGCGGCGGTCGCGGCGTGGCGACCGGCTTTGGGGTCATGTGTTACCTGTCGCTACCGGTAGCCGTTGCGGCGGCTGCCGTTTGGGTGACCTTGGTCTTTACGACACGGTTAGTATCCTTGGCGTCTATTATCGCAGCGTTGACCGTACCGATCCTTTTATGGTGGTGGCAGGCTCCGTCGGCATTTTTGATTTTTGCGACTTTGGGCGTCATTGCTATCATTTTTCAACATCGTGCCAATATCGGGCGATTACTGCATGGCGAAGAGAAACGAATTGAACGCGCAAAATTAAAACGCCGGCGTAAAACAAAATAAGATAATACGAGGTGATATTGTGCAGATAGCCATGATAGGTGCAGGTGCATGGGGCATTGCGATGGCAAGATCGCTTGCCGAAGCGCATCCGAACGTATGCTTATATGCACGAAACGCTGAAACGGTTGCGGAAATGACGGAGACTCGTCAACACGCGGCATATTTACCGGGCGTGTTGCTCCCAAATCAAGTGAAAATTACCGCGGATTTGGAAGAGGCAGTGACAAATGCGGATGTAGTCGTGCTGGCGACCCCGTCGAAAGCGATAGGGACAATGGCGGAGGCAATTCGTCCATGGCTCACTGAAAACGCATTGGTCATTTCAGCAGCGAAAGGTTTGTCACCGAGCGGGGGACGTTTATCGGAAGATATAACCGCCGCATTGGCCGGGGTGACGAACGAAATCGCCGTGATTTCGGGACCGAATCACGCGGAAGAAGTCGGGCGTTTATTGCCGGCGGCCACCGTGGTCGCTGCTGCCCGCAAGGAAACCGCTATGCGAGCACAGGATGTCTACATGCTGCCGCATTTGCGAGCATATTACAGCACGGATATTATCGGGGTGGAGTACGGTGGCGCACTGAAAAATATTATTGCACTTGCTGCCGGCGCGGTCGATGGCGTCGGTTACGGGGACAATACACGTGCGACTTTGATTACTCGCGGCTTAGCGGAAATCGTGCGCTATGCAGTGCATTTCGGAGCGCGCAATGAAACCTTGTTTGGACTTTCCGGCATGGGCGATCTGATCGTAACCTGTACGAGTAAACACAGCCGCAATCATGAAGCAGGCAGAGCATTGGCGCAAGGCTTGACGGAAACGCAGATCACGCAGGGAACAAAAAAAGTGGTGGAAGGCATCCGAAGCACTCATATCGTATATCCTGTGGCGCAGCGGGAAGGTATTGAAATGCCGATTACCGAGCAGGTATATCGAGTGCTTTCCGGAGAAAGTTCATTGCAAAACGCATTGCAAAACCTGATGACACGGGCAAAAAAAGAAGAGCATCAAGAGCCTGTTATTTTGTAATTTGAAAATACCAATGTTATAATACAATGTAACTATCGAGGGTATATGAGAATCATTGGTGGCACCAGACGCGGACATAAATTGGCGGCGCCGAAGGGGATGGCGACGCGCCCGACACAAGATCGGGTGCGCGAAGCGATCTTCAATACGCTGGCCAACATAGGTTTACTGGAAACACGCGTGCTTGATTTATATGCGGGCACCGGCGCCATGGCGCTGGAAGCGTTAAGTCGCGGAGCGGAATTTGCTTGCGCCGTAGATGAGAAAACTGCTGCGGTGATTCGTCAAAACGCGGAGGTTTGCGACTTTTCTTCACAGATCGAAGTACGTGAACAACGCGTCGAATCGGCATTGGCGAACTTGCCGCAGAATCAACCGTTTGACTATGTTTTTCTCGATCCGCCCTACCAACGCGGTTTGGTGGAACCTGTACTGTGGGAATTGCTCCGTGCGCGACTCGTGCAGCCTACCAGCGTAGTTGTTGTTGAACAGGCACGGGAAGAAAACTTGGAGATACCTAAAGGTTATCGGCTCTGGCGGCAGAAACATTACGGCGGTACTATGGTGACCTATTTGGTGGTAGAAAGGGAAGAAGGATAATTGCATGCGAGTGGGAATCTGCCCGGGCAGTTTTGATCCGGTCACAAAAGGCCATGTGGACATTTTTGAACGCAGTGCACAATTGGTCGACAAACTGATTGTTGCGGTCTTTGTGAATCCCGGCAAGAAACCGATGTTTTCGATGGAAGAACGGGTAGCTTTGCTGAAAGAAGCAACGACTCATATTCCGAACGTAGAAGTGGATGCGTTCTCCGGCTTACTCAACGATTACGTGCGTCAACGTGACTCGCGCTTAATCATTCGCGGGTTGCGGGCATTCAGCGACTTTGAATATGAATTCCAGCGGGCGTTATTATTGAAAGATCAGGATCCGGAAATTGAAACGGTTTTTATGATGACGCGCGGTGAATATTCGTTTATCAGCTCTTCGGGAATCAAAGAGTTGGCCATGTTTCGCGGTGACGTGGGGCGGTTGGTACCGCCATGTGTATTAACCGCACTGGAAGAAAAATTGGCGGTTGCCAAATAAAGGAGTGGTATTCATGGATACACGCAAATTGCTGGAAGAGCTTGATTATGTAGTAATGAATGGTAGAGAAGTTCCGTTAACCAACAAACGTCTTGTCGATCAGGACGAGGTGGCGCGCATCATTGACGCGATCAACAGCTCGTTGCCCAATGAATTGGAGAACGCCAAGCGTATCGTTGCCGATAAAGAACGTGTGATGATGGATGCACAAAAACAGGCGGAAACGATTATTGCGCAGGCCAAAGATTATATCGCTAAAATCACGGAAGAAAGCGAGCTTGTGAAAAATGCCCAAGAGCGCGCCAATGAAATTATCGCGAATGCGAACCAAACCGCGGACACTATGCAGCAAAACGCTCTTGAGTATGCGACCGATGTTTTGAAATACGTCGAAGAGAACATGGAAGGAACGCTTGATTCGTTGCGTAAAAATCGGGAAAGCCTTATGCAACAGCAACCGCAACAAGGGACAGAAGATACCTTACCGCGGGAATAACAGGGCGGAAAAAAAGAGCTTGCCGAAAGCTCTTTTTTTGTATATTTTTATTGGCGTAAACGTTCATTAAAATATATAATAAGTAATTAATAAACTGAGAAATGAACGGGAGGAAATTCCATGAACGATAAGTACAATCCTGCAGAGATTGAGAAAAAGTGGCAGGATACATGGCATGCAACGGATGCCTTTCATACGCATGCCGATGCGGAAAAAGAAAAATATTATGTGCTCGAAATGTTTCCTTATCCGTCGGGGAATTTGCACATGGGACATGTACGCAACTACGCGATCGGTGATGTGATTGCTCGTTTTATGACGATGCGCGGTTACAATGTGCTTCATCCGATGGGCTGGGATGCGTTTGGCATGCCGGCCGAAAATGCGGCGATCCAGCGCAACATTCATCCGGCAAAGTGGACATACAGCAACATTGAAAACATGAAAAAGCAGCAAAACAAATTAGGACTTTCCTATGACTGGGATCGGGAGGTCACGACTTGCAGCGAGGACTACTATCGGTTCACGCAGGAGCTGTTTTTACTCTTCATGAACCGCGGTCTTGCGTATAAAAAAGAAGCGAAAGTCAACTGGTGTGAACATTGTGGGACCGTACTGGCGAATGAACAGGTAGTGGACGGCTGCTGCTGGCGTTGTGATACGCCGGTAATAAAGAAAAATCTTTCGCAATGGTTCTTAAAAATTACTTCGTACGCGGATCGTCTGTTGAATGATCTGGAACTCCTTAATGGCTGGCCGGAACGCGTTAAAACGATGCAAAAAAATTGGATCGGGCGCAGCGAAGGTACCGAATTTAAATTCGGCGTGAAAGAGTTGCCGGAGGAAACCATCTCCGTATATACCACACGTGTCGATACCGTGTACGGTGTTTCCTACGTAGTGTTAGCACCGGAACATCCGTTAGTCGAGAAAATTATTGAAGGCAAAAAAGAAGCTGATACGGTTCGCCAATTCGTCGAAGAAATGCGAAACGTCAACGAGCTCGACCGTACTTCGGAAGATGTCGAAAAAGTCGGCCTTTTTACCGGCGGTTATGCGATTCATCCATTAACCGGTGAAGAGGTGCCGATTTGGGTGGCCAATTATGTATTAGTGGACTACGGTACCGGTGCTGTGATGGGCGTACCGGGGCATGATGAACGCGACTTTCTCTTTGCCCGCAAATATAATTTGCCGGTACATGTTGTCATAAGCGAAGATACATCGGATAGAATAGCTGAAAAACTTGATGATGCTTATACGGAAGACGGTATTTTGATCAACAGCGGCGAATTTAACGGTTTAACCAGTGCAGAGGCTCGTCGCAAGATTACGGAAAAAATGCAGGAACAAGGAATCGGCGAAGCCCATGTCAACTACCGGTTGCGTGATTGGCTGATCTCCCGTCAACGGTATTGGGGCGTGCCGATTCCGGTCGTTTACTGCCCGCATTGCGGTATGGTGCCCGTACCCAAGGAAGATTTGCCGGTACGCTTGCCGACCGATGTGGATTTTAATAGTAAGGCAGCGGTATCTCCGCTGGAAACAAATGAAGAGTTCTTATTTACGGCATGTCCGAAGTGTGGTGAAAAGGCTCGTCGCGAAACCGATACGATGGATACGTTCATCGACTCTTCGTGGTATTTCCTGCGCTATACGGATCCGCAAAACGATCAGGAACCGTTCAGTAAAGATAAGGCTAATTACTGGATGAACGTCGATCAGTATATCGGCGGCATTGAACATGCAATTTTGCATCTTTTATACTCCCGCTTCTTTACGAAAGTATTGCATGATGCCGGTATGACGGAAGCGGTTGAACCGTTTGATAAATTACTGACGCAGGGCATGGTGTTGAAAGACGGCAGCAAGATGTCCAAGTCAAAAGGCAATGTGGTTTCGCCCGAAGAATTGGTCGCTCAGTACGGTGCCGATACGGCACGGCTCTTTACTCTTTTTGCCGCTCCGCCGGAACGTGACTTGGAATGGAGCGATCGCGGCGTAGAAGGAGCTTTCCGCTTTTTGAATCGTGTTTGGCGCATTGTGGGACGCTACTTGGAAATGCCGACACAGGAACGTAAATTGACCTCGGAAGATAAAGATTTGCGTCGTGAAACCCATCGGGTACTCCAAAAAGTGACAACCGATTTGGACGGTCGTTACAATTTCAATACTGCCATCAGCGCGATCATGGAACTGGTAAACGCCTTGCATGATTACGCCGAACGGGTCAATGATATACCTGACGGTTTGCGCCGTGAAGTACTGCGAGATTTGGTGATTTTGTTGGCACCGTTCACACCGCATATCGCGGAAGAGCTCTGGCAGGCACTGGGCGAGCAGGAAAAGAGCGTACATGAGGCCTCGTGGCCGGAAGTGGACCCGACGGCACTGGTGGTGGATGAAGTGGAACTTGCCGTGCAAGTGAATGGCAAGGTTCGCGCCACCATTCAGGTGGGAGTGGCCGCTACGAAAGAAGAAATCGAAGCAAAAGCACTCGCTCATGAGAGGGTGCAAGAATTTATCGACGGCAAACCGATTCGCAAAGTGATCGTTGTGCCGCAGAAAATTGTTAATATAGTGATTTAAAAAATAGCGGCAGGAACTATACCTGCCGCTATTTTTGGTATGCATGCTATAATAAATACGATATCTGGACATTCATTATCGAAAGCATTATCCCATATGGGTAAAGGGGGAACCAAAATGAAATGCCCATTTTGCCAACATGCTGATACAAAAGTAACCGACTCGCGGGTGACGGACGATGGAAATGCCATTCGTCGTCGTCGTGAGTGCTTGTCCTGCCACCGACGCTTTACCACTTATGAATTAGTCGAAGAAGCGCCGCTGATGGTGATTAAACGTGACGGGCATCGAGAAATGTTTGACGGTGACAAACTGTTACGCGGATTGATGCGTGCTTGTGAAAAACGGGAAGTCAGTGTGGAGCAAATAAAAGAATTGGTGGCTTCTGTGGAGCGGGAACTGCGCAATCGCCTGGTGCAGGAAATTTCCTCGGAAGAACTGGGTGAAGTGGTTCTGGCGAAGTTGAGCGATCTGGATCCGGTAGCGTATATTCGTTTCGCATCCGTTTACCGTCGGTTCAGTGGTTTGAAGGATTTTATGGCGGAATTGGAAACGTTGATGGCCAAAGAGACACAAAAGCAAAAAGGAGTTGAATCGAAATGATCATCGATTTGCATTGTGATACATTGATGAAGCTGTTGGACGTACCTGCCGGCGGCGATTTGCATAAAAATGTTTGGAATATCGACTTGCAGAAGTTGCAAAAGTCAAATTATTTACTGCAGGACTTTGCGATTTTTGTAGATTTGAAAGAACATCCCGATGCGTATGTTCGTTATGGTGAAATGCGGGATACGTTTTTGGTGAACATCAAAAAATATGGTGATAAAGTACGCCAGGTTCGTACGCTTGCAGACCTGGAAGCCTGCCGTCGTGATCGCATCATCGGCGCATTGCTTTCCGTAGAGGAAGGCGGGGTTTTTGGCGGTGATTTGCAAAAACTGAAAAAGGCGTTTACTGAGGACGGCGTGCGACTGGTCACATTGACTTGGAACTATGAAAATGAATTGGCCTTTCCGAACGGGACAGAGGGCAAAGACAAAGGGCTTAAAGCCCGCGGCTGGGAATTTGTCGAGTGGATGCAGGCAAACGGCATGATCGTCGATACGAGCCATTTGAACGATCAAGGTACGAGAGAATTGTTGGAACGCGCCGAAAAACCTGTGATGGCTTCTCATTCTAATGCGCGTGCCGTTTTTTCACATCCGCGTAATTTGCCCGACGATTTATTACGTGCGTTCGGGGAAAAAGGCGGTGTGATCGGTTTAAACTTCTCGCGAAATTTCGTCGGTTCGAAACCGATTACAGATCCTTCCGAAGTGAATAATCCGCGATTACTTTTGGCGCCGTTGACGACAGAAGAATATCATCAGGTGGCGATCGGCGAACGACCGGTTCCGGCACCGCAATTGGATTCGCCGTTATTGGTTTCCAAGGCGGAGGATATTGCTCGCCATGCTCGATATATCGCTGACATAGCAGGAATCGAAACGGTCGCGTTGGGAACGGATTTTGACGGCATCCAGCCTTACCTTGAAATTCATGACGCCTCCGAAATGGATAAACTGTTTACAGCATTAGAAAAAGAAGGCTTCTCCGCGGACGATATTGATCATATCAGTCATAAAAATGCCATACGCTTCTTTAACGACACACTGCCGGCAGGTAAATAATGGATATTGCCAATGCACTTCATGAACATATAGAAGTCGCCCAAGCTTATCAGGAGCATGCTAATGAAATAGCACAAAGCGGAGAAATCATTTGTCATGCTTTGCAGCGCGGGCGGAAAATTTTATTTTGCGGCAACGGCGGTTCGGCGGCGGATGCGCAACACTTGGCGGCTGAACTGATTGTGCGTTACCATGCGGAACGTCGTGCGCTGCCGGCGATCGCGTTGACCACGGATACGTCGGTTTTGACCGCCGCCGCGAACGACTACGGTTACGAGCAAGTATTTGCCCGCCAAGTAGCGGCACTCGGGCAAAAAGGAGATGTATTAGTGGCGATTTCCACGAGTGGCCACAGTCCCAATGTATTGAAAGCGATCGAGGCCGCACGAACCAACGGACTCAAAATTATCGGTTTGACGGGGGCCCAAGGTAACGAGATGGATACCTGCTGTGACTTGGTGCTGCATGTGCCGAGTGATGTGACAGCCCGCGTGCAGGAGATGCATATTTTAACGGGACATATTTGGTGTGAAATGGTGGATGAATATGCGCACGAATGTTGAGCGTTTCTTCCACTCATTACATACTTTGCGCATTGTCGTAGTCGGTGATGTCATGTTGGACCGCTATCTGTTCGGTCAGGTAGCACGCATTTCGCCCGAGGCGCCGGTACCGGTACATCGCATTGAAAAAACGGAACGACGTTTGGGCGGTGCCGCCAACGTCGCTGCTAACTTGCGCGGATTAGGTTGTCCTGTACACTTGATAAGTGCTGTCGGTGATGATGGCGCGGCCGATGAATTTCGTGAGGTCTTGCGTGCGAACGACATCGACGACAGCGGCATATTGACGGATTCGGAGCTGCAGACAACGACAAAAACCCGCGTGATCGGTGTACAACAACAAATGCTGCGGATCGATCAGGAACGGATTCAGGATATTTCGGAACGTACCGTTTCCCGCATTTGCGAGCAAGTGGCAAAGGAAGTAGAAAAAGGTTGTGCGGCCTTAGTGATTTCCGACTACGGCAAAGGAATTTGTACGGAATTACTTTGCCAAAAAGTAATTCAAATCGGACGCGATGCGCAAGTACCGGTTTTGGTAGATCCGAAACAGGCGGATTGGTCTCGCTACCGCAATGCTACGCTTGTAACGCCGAACCTGAAAGAATTAAGCGAAGCCTGCGGAACAACGCTTGCGAATCACGAACGCGAAGTAAAAGAAGCGGCGCTTGCCCTGATGAAAAAGTCAGGTGTGCAGCAAGTGGCCGTCACGCGTTCTGCCAAAGGCATTCTTTGGGTGGATAATGAATCGCACAGTTTTCAGCATCCGGCTTTGGCGCGGGAAGTGTATGACGTTTCCGGGGCGGGTGATACGGTAGTAGCCGTACTTGCTGCGGCGATAGGAGCCCAGTTGCCGCGGCGTTTTGCGCTGCATTTGGCGAACTGTGCCGCCGGCGTAGTAGTCGGCAAAGTGGGTACATATGCGATTTCACAATCGGAACTGGCCGTCTCGTTAAGTGATAATATCCATCGGGATGCCGCCGTATTGAAACTTTCCGAGCTTGTACAAGTGGTTAACGCATGGCGTGAGGCGGGGGATACCATCGTCTTTACCAACGGCTGCTTTGATTTGATTCACCGCGGACATTTGACGTATTTGGAAGCGGCGGCGGAACTGGGAGACCATTTGATCATCGGCGTCAATTCTGATGCCTCGATACGACGTTTAAAAGGAAGTTTGCGTCCGATTGTTTCTGAAGCGGATAGGGCGTACCACTTAGCGGCATTGCGTGCGGTGGACGCCGTAGTTGTTTTTGACGAGGATACCCCCTATGAGCTGATTCGGGAGATTCGTCCGGACGTATTGGTCAAAGGCGGAGACTACTCGCCGGATGACGTCGTCGGCAAAGAGTTTGCCGGACGCGTACAAATAATTCCTTTTGTAGACGGATACTCCACAACAAAACTTATTACTACTATTACCAGTCGAAATAAAGGAGTTCATTAAATTGTCACAACGAGCGATATTTTTAGACCGTGACGGAGTAATTAATGTTGATCACGGCTATGTGAGTCGGCCGGACGAAGTGGAATTTATTCCCGGAGCGCGGGAAATGATTGCCGAACTGAGCCGACAGGGCTGGCTGATTTTCGTTGTGACCAATCAAAGCGGTGTGGCGCGCGGCATGTACACGGAAGAGGACGTGCAGGCATTACACCGCTGGCTGAACGAAGAGTTTGCCAAAGCGGGCGGAAAAGTGACGGAGTTTTTTTATTGTCCGCATCTTTTACATGCCAAAGTAAAAAAATATGACGTGGATTGCGTTTGCCGTAAACCGCGGCCGGGCATGATTATTCAAGCGCTCAGTAAACACCGTATCGCACGGGAAGACGCGTTTTTGATCGGTGACGGCGAACGGGATGTGGCGGCCGCCGAGCGTGCCGGCATTCGCGGATTTTTATTTACCGGCGGTAATGTGCAGGAATTTATGCATGAATGCGTACGGGATCTCCAATGGAATTAAATTTGCCGCAGGCACGTATCTTAATTATTAAAATGAGCTCGCTCGGCGATATTATTTGTGCGTTGCCGGCGCTGTTTGCGTTACGTAAGAAGTATCCGCACGCGCATATTACTTGGGCGGTTCATCACGCATTTAAAGATATTTTGCCGGGCACTCCTTATTTGGACGATAAAGTTGTAATTGACCGGAATCGTCTTCGCCAGCCTTCCTATTGGCGTGAATTACATAGGGAATTACGCGAACGCTCGTTTGACCTGGTATTGGATTTGCAGATGCTTGCTAAGAGTGCTTTGGTGGCGCGGTTAAGCGGCGCTAAAGCGCGTTACGGATATTGGGAAGCGCGCGAAGGAAGCGGACTGGTAAGCCAGCCGATTGTCGGCGCTCATCAATATGGTCATATCACGGAACGTTTATTGGACGTGGTAGAGTATTTCGGCGCGGATATCGACCGGATTGCGTATCCTTTGTGTGACATCAGTGATGCCGAAGTCACATTACGTCAAAAATTACAAGCTTTGGGCGTGACCGGCGAGTATATTGTGATTGCGCCGAGCAGCCGCGGTGCGGGGAAGGATTGGCCGGAAACATCCTGGCGGGAACTGATCGGTCAGATGACCGCTGACGGGCGGCATGTAGTTATTGCCGGCAGCGCCGCTGACACCCCGCTGGCGCAACGCTTGCTGGCGGGAGACCGAACGAAAAGAACGGCAGATCTGACAGGCCAAACAAGTTTACGTGAATTGCTGGCGCTGGAGAAACATGCGCGCATGCATATTTCCGGTGATACGGGTCCGCTTCATATTGCCAATGCGTACGGCACGTCCATCATCGGTTTGTACGGTCCGACGCGTCCGGAACGCAGCGGTCCGTTTCACAATCCCCAAGGCGATTATGTGACGGCACAGCAAGCGCAAAATTCTGATTTAAAAATCAAGAAAAACCGCAACATTGCGATGAGCACCATCCCGGTAGAAGATGTCATTACATTGTATCGTAAGAAAATAAACGCGGAACAAAAAAAGAGACCGTAACGGTCTCTTTTTTAATGCGTGGTTTGGATTTTATGTCGATTGCGATTGAGATAGATGAGACGTGAATTGTAGGCTATGGAGACAGCAAGTAAACCGCAAATAATACCGACCCAATAACCGTAAGGACCTAAATTGGTATAATGCGACAGAAAAATGCCTAAGGTCAAACCGATACACCAATAGCATAATAATGAAACGATAAATACGAAACGTACGTCTTTATAACCGCGCAGCGCTCCTTGGATCGGTACGCCGGTAGCGTCCGCAAAGGTAAACATCAGCGCATACACCATAAAACTGGCAGTGAGCGTAATCATTTGCGGATCATTGGTATAAAGACCGGCAATCGAGTTGAAGTTAAAGAAGGCGAGAATAAATAGGACGGTTGCCACGCCGATCGTAAAAACTTGCGCCATGCGGGCATAGCGTAAGGCGGCCGCAAAGCGTTTGGCACCAAGTTCAAACCCGCATAAAATCGTCGCGGCAATACCGGCGGAAAGAGGGAGCGAGTACAATACGTTGGAAAAATTATTCGCGGCATTATGAGCGGCAATAACCTGTGTACCATAGCTCGTGATTAAGAGGCCGACGATAGAAAACAAGGATATTTCCAAAAAGTTGGCACCGCCGATCGGTAAGCCGATTTTCAGTTGCTCTCGCCATCTTGCGAAATGAAGGCCTTCCCATTCCTTGAAAATGCGATAATGGGAAAAGGGGGGCAAAAAAAGCATAACCAAGAAAAAGAGCAAGCAGTTCACACTGTTGGAAATGGTAATTGCCAGTCCCGCACCGGCACCGCCCAACGAGGGAATACTGCCATAGCCGTCAATAAACACATAGTTCAAAATAATATTCAGGAAAAATCCTGTAGTCATAATCGAAAGGGAAATACGAGTATAACCGTGAGCATCGACTACATTACGTAGCGTGACAGAAATAAAACAGGGGATAATTCCGTAGGCGATAAATGTTAAGAAACCCTGTGTAACCTTGCGCACCGCAGGCTCCAGACCTAAGTTATCAAGCATCCAGGGGAGGAGAAAACTTCCCATGCAAATGGTTACCAGGCCGACAGTCAGAGAAAGGTAGATTCCTTGCCGCACAATGGAAGGAATATTTGTCGGCTGATTGGCGCCTAAAAGTTGGGAAATAATCGGCGTAAGTCCCATAAAAAGACCGATCGAAGTCATTAACACCGGTACCCATAAATTCACGCCGACTGCCGCTCCGGCGAGATCCACGGTACTATGTCGGCCGGCTACCGTCGCGGCGAAAAAACCGCCGGCTACAAGGGATAATTGAGTCAGGAAAAGCGGTATCCAAATAGAAAAAAATTGCCGCCACATTTGGCGGGGATAGTCGAAATGTTGCATGATGCCTCCTTTGAGTAGAAATATTATATCATAAACCGGACGGAATTTTGCTGTATGAGAATCCGATTATACGGATCGGTATCGCTAAAACAAAACTTGTACTATGTTATAATAAAAAGAACAAAGGGAACATTCAGATAACTTAGATAAAGCGGGTGAAATGATGGCTCGAAACGAATTTTGGCAAACTCATAAACGTAAAATTGTTTGGGGAGTGCTTTTTTTATTGCTTATATTAGCCGGGGTTTGGTGGTGGACGCATCGGACTACAGAAAGTAAAGAGTCTTATGTGTTGGGGCAGGTCACCACAGGTTCAATTGCCAGCTCGATTGATGCGACAGGCGCGATCGAACCGGTTAATGAAGTAAAGCTGAGCGCCAACATTTCGGGTACGTTAACGCAGGTGTTTGTGAAAGAAAATCAGCAAGTTCATGAAGGCGACGTCTTGGCGGTGATTTCTGCGAAATCGGCGGAAAGTCAGTTGAGTCAGGCGGAAAGTATTTTAGCCAATAAACGAAGCCTTTACGACCGATATCGTCAATTATATGCCGAGGGAGCGATTTCCTATCAGCAATTGGCGGATGCGCAAATGAACTATGAAACAGCGCAAGCTACCTACAATAAAGCGCAAGCGGACATGTCCGACACGACGATTGTCGCGCCGATGGACGGCGTCGTGATCGGTGAACCGATGAAAGTGGGCGAGACGGTAGCGCAAGGTTTGTCGAGTCAGATGATCATTGCGAAAATTGCCGATCTTTCTTCCATGCGGATCCGTCTTTTAGTGGATGAGACAGACATCGGTCAGATCAAGACCGGACAAAATGTAACGTTTACTGTTGACGCGTATCCGAACCGAAAGTTCCACGGGCATGTGACGGACATTTCCCGCACGCCGGCTTCGAGCGGAAATTCTTCGAGTACAGCGGTTATTTACTATACGGTATACGTGGCGATTAACAACGATGAAATCAGTGCGTTGTATCCGTCCATGACAGCTCGTGCGATCATTGACGCGCAAACGAAAGATCATGTCGTATTGGTACCGATCACGGCGCTGCGCAGCGATGTGAACGGTCAATACGTGTATAAAAAAGCGGGAGACAAGCTGGAAAAAACACCGGTAGTAATCGGTATTATTACGGATACTCAGGCGGAAGTTATTTCCGGCCTTAGCGCCGAAGATACGATTGTTACCAGCGGCAGTGTCAAAGAAGATAAAGCGGGCAATTCTGTAACGCGTCAGCCGCGAATTTAGGTGAAATGATGAGTGTGCCTGTAATAGTGTTGAAAGATATCGTTAAAAATTATCGCTTAGGAAAAGAGGAAGTACCCGTACTGAAAGGGATATCTCTTTCCGTAGAGCGCGGTGAATTTTTGTCGATCATGGGACCTTCAGGTTCGGGCAAGTCAACCTTGATGAATATTCTGGGATGCTTGGATCGCCCGACCTCCGGCTCGTATGAATTGGACGGCGAAGAAGTCGCGCAATTATCGGATGATCGATTGGCGCAAACGCGTAATCAAAAAATCGGGTTTGTATTTCAAAGTTTTAACCTGCTTGCCAAGTTATCCACTTTGGAAAACGTAAAATTGCCGATGATTTATGCGGGGACGCCGGAACCGGAGCGAACCGAGTATGCACGCAAATTATTAACGCAACTGGGACTGGGCGAGCGTCTGCATCATCTGCCGACGGAACTTTCCGGAGGTCAACGACAGCGCGTCGCCATTGCGCGAGCCTTGGTCAATCATCCTGCGATTATTATGGCCGATGAGCCGACGGGCAACTTGGACAGTAAATCCGGTGCGGAAGTTATGGAAATTTTTACGGAGCTTCATCGTCAAGGTCGGACGATTCTGCTGGTTACCCATGAGGCGGATATTGCCGCTTATGCGCAATCTCATATCGTGTTGCGCGACGGGGTCGTGACGCAGGAATGGATGGTAGCCGACGATGCGTAGTATGTTTTGGGAAAATTTACAAATCGCGTGGCAGGCTTTAATCAGTAATAAAATGCGCTCCCTTTTGACGATGCTGGGGATTATCATCGGGGTGGCTTCCGTGATTGCGCTGGTCTCGATCGGCCAAGGCGTCCAAAAAGATACGGAAGATCGGTTTTCGCAACTCGGCTCCAATCTCCTGATTGTTATACCGGGAGCACCGCGAACACCGGGCTTGCGACCGGTGGCAGGAAGTTTGGAAACGCTGCATTATAATGATTATGTGTCGATTACGTCGCTGCCTAATGTCAAAGACGCCTCGCCAATGGTGCAGGGGTCGTATGTAGTAGTGGCCGGCAATAAAAACTGGACCACAAAGGTTATCGGTGTTACCGCATCCTACCGTAATGTCAGGGACGCGGAAATTGAGGAAGGCCGCTACTGGACGGAAAAAGAATATAAATCGCGGGCGCGCGTAGTGCTGCTAGGCAAGACGGTCGCCAAGAATTTATTTGGCGATGCCAATCCGATCGGCAGTAAAATTCGTGTAAAAAATGACCCGTATGTGGTAATCGGAACTCTTGCGGAGAAAGGTGCATCGGGCGGAAATGATGCGGATAACTGTATTTTGGCGCCGTTCAGCACCGTGCAAGAACGGTTGCTCGGCATCACCTATGTGCAAACGATCAGCGTCGCCTCCGCATCCGCCGATGCGATGTCGCAAGTGGAAGCGGATATTACCAACCTTTTGCGGATTCGACATAAGATTTTGCCCAATCGCGAAGATGATTTTACGGTGGAAAATATGGCAGACGTTTTAGAAACCGTACAGCAAACCATGCAAACGCTTACCCTCTTCTTGGGTGCGATTGCGGCGATTTCGCTGTTAGTCGGCGGTATTGGAATCATGAATATTATGCTGGTATCAGTAACGGAACGTACTCGTGAAATCGGAATACGTAAAGCTCTCGGTGCGACGTATCAGATGATTATTACGCAGTTTTTGATTGAGTCGATTACGATCAGTCTGGTAGGCGGCACGATCGGTGTCATCGTCGGCATCTTAGGGGCGCACGCGATGGCCTCCTTAGTCAACGTTTCCGCGGCCATTTCTCCTTGGCCGATTTTGGGATCATTTGCGTTTTCGGTAGCCATCGGTTTGCTGTTCGGTTTGTATCCGGCCCGTAAAGCGGCACGCTTGAACCCGATCGATGCGCTGCATTATGAATAGGTGGAGTCGATAATGATAACGGAGCAGGAGCAACAAAAAATCATGGAGATGGTGTTACTGAATCCTTTTGATCGCCTGATGAATTATGAAGTGGTGACGATGGAACCGGGACACTTGGTAATGAAAACAATAGCGCAGCGCGAAATTGTGGAAAACTCCTACCAGTCGACACATGGCGGTTTCCTTTTCGGCTTGGCTGATACCTATATGGGAGCAGCCTGTTTTGCACACGGCAAATCAGTCACGACCATGGGACTTCGTATTTCGTATATTCGTCCTGCCGTTTTGGATTCGACGGTGACGGGAACGGCAGGGGTTATTCATAACGGACGCAACACGATGCGGACGGTTTGCGATTTTCGCGATGAAAAAGGTCGGCTCTTAGCTCATTGTGAAGGAACATTTTATGTGCTGGGGAAAGCCTTATGGATGATGGAGGAAAAAAATGATTGATCCCTCGTTGGAAAATTTTTATCAACGTGCCAAAAGTGAAGATCCTTATTTTCAGTTTATGAAAATTGAAGTAGTGGATCTCTTTCCGGGAAAAACTCATTTTAAACTGTTTATCGAACCGGATTTCCACACCAATCGCCGCGGAATTGCACATGGAGCGCCGCTGGCTACGATGAGCGACGCCTGCATGGGGTGGGCATCTCGAGCGCTCGGCTACCATGTCGTCACGATTGATTTGGATATTTCGTATATTCGTCCCGTTCCGGAAAATACCTGGGTGCACGGCTACGGTAAAATCATCCACCACGGTAAAAAGACATTGGTCGGGGAAGTTAAATTTTACGATGACAACAAGAGATTAATGCTTTCGGGGAAAGGCACGTATTGGATCGTGCACCCGATTGATATCGCGCACGATATTTAAGGAGGGAACAATGGACTTTACAATCACTGCCGAACAGCAGGAATTATTGGATCTGGTGCAGGAAATTGTAACGAAAGAAATCGCACCGCGTGCGTTGGAAATGGATAAAGACGGTGTGGTGCCGGATGAACTCTGGAAAATTTTGAAGCAGACCGGACTGACCTCACTCGGCGTACCGAAAGAATACGGCGGCCTCGGTTTGGATGCCATGACATTGGCTCTTATTTTTGAAAAAATCGCGCAGGGCTGTGCGGGTATTGCGACGGCGTGCGCGGCGAATATGCTGGCCATGTTGCCGGTAGCCTTCGGTGGCACACCCGAGCAGATGCAAGCTTTTTGTGACGTGATTTTAGGCGGAGGGATGGCCGCGTTTGCCTTGACGGAACCGAATGCCGGTTCGGATGCGTCGGCGATTGCAACACGCGCGAAAAAAACGGAAGGCGGCTACATTTTAAACGGTACGAAGCATTTTATTACCAACGGCCCGATTGCCGATGTGGTAGTGGTTTTTGCCAATGCCAATCCGGCTCGCGGCGTCCGCGGGCTGACGGCATTCATTGTGCCGACAGACACGGACGGTTTCAGTGTGGGTAAAGTGGAAGATAAAATGGGCATTCGTGCTTCCGCTACTTCGGAATTGGTACTGACGGATTGCTTTGTACCCGAGTCGGCGCGGCTGGGACGTGAGGGCAGCGGTTTCAAATGGGCGATGCGGACGTTGGATGCATCGCGTCCCTTTGTCGGCGCGATCTCCGTCGGCATTGCAGAGGCGGCATTGCAAGCCGCAGGGAAATATGCGCACACGCGTGTGCAGTTCGGCAATAAATTGATTGCGCTGCAGATGGTACAGCAGATGTTGGCCGATATGGCAATGGCAACGGAAGCATCCCGCTTGTTGGTGTGGAAAGCGGCTGCCAGTCAAATGGACGGCGCGAGAAACGCCGGTGTTATCGCGTCCATGGCGAAGTGTTTCGCATCCGATACGGCGATGAAAGTGAGCACAGATGCCGTTCAAATTATGGGCGGTGCCGGTTACTCCAAAGAAGCGCCGTTAGAAAAATATATGCGTGATGCCAAAGTCATGCAAATTTTTGAAGGCAGCAATCAGGTACAGCGAGGTATTATTGCCGGCGGTCTCAAATTCACATAAGTGACTTGCGGAATCAAAGTTAACTTGTTATACTATCTTTAATTTCACATTGGATGCTAGGAACGAAAGGTGTATGGAGGATTCGCACTTCAGGGAGCCGATTTCATGACTGGAAAAGTCGGCGTGTGAAACCATACAGTTCATTCGGGAGCAGTTTGCTGATAACGTAGGCAAAACGTATTTCTGCGATAAAGATTTCGAGTACTTATTTGGGTGGTACCGCGGAAGAGACTTTCGCCCCAGGCGAGGGTCTTTTTGTGTTTTTAGGAGGGTTGTTATGAAAGAGGAAATGCAGGAACTGCAACAGCGTGCGTTGGAACAAATCGCAGCTGCTGCGAACGAATCGGAGTTACAAAAAATCCGAGTAGCGTTCTTAGGTAAAAAAGGGGAACTGACTGCGATATTGCGAGGCATGAAGGATCTGACCGCTGAAGAGCGGCCGGTCGTGGGGGCGCTCGCTAACGAAGTGCGCGGCCTTTTGGAAAAAAACCTGAGCGAGAAGCAGGATGAACTGGCGCAAAAAGCATTGAGCGAACGGTTGGCGGCGGAAAAAATTGATATTACGTTACCGGGACGTCGACCGCTGCAAGGTCATTTGCATCCATTGACGCAGATCAATCGTCGCATTCAGGATATTTTTATGAAGATGGGGTATACGATTGCGCAAGGTCCGGAAATCGAAGATGATTTTTATAACTTCCAAAGCCTGAATTTTCCCAAAGACCATCCGGCGCGTGATATGCAAGACTCGTTTTATATCAATGAATCGATTCTTTTGCGTACGCATACGTCGCCGGTTCAGGCGCGCACGATGCAGTCACAGGAACCGAATACGCCGATTCGTATTATTGCGCCCGGCAAAGTATATCGTTCCGACTATGATGCGACGCATTCACCGGTGTTCCATCAGGTCGAAGGACTCTTGCTGGATCAGGGAATCACCTTTTCCGACTTGAAGGGAACGATTGAACATTTTTGCCGGGAAATTTTCGGTACAGATACCAAGGTACGCTTTCGTGCCAGCTATTTCCCGTTTACGGAACCGAGCGCGGAAGTCGATATTTCTTTCCGTAAACGCCACAGTAAAGGCGGTACGGTGGATACGTCCGAAGAATGGCTGGAAATTCTCGGTTGCGGTATGGTGCACCCGAATGTATTGCGTTTAAACGGTTACGATCCGGAAAAAATCAGCGGTTTTGCGTTCGGTATGGGTGTGGAACGAATCGCCATGCTGGTGTACGGAATTGACGATTTACGTTTATTTTATGATAATGATGTGCGCTTCTTGGCGCAGTTTTAGGAGGGAAATATATGCTGGCATCGTTAACCTGGCTGCGCCATTATGTCACGATTGAGGGAGATCCGGAAGAGCTCGCCGAAACACTGACTATGGCCGGCATTCCGGTGGAAAAAGTACATGTCCCCGGCAAAGATATTAAAAATGTCGTTACGGGTAAAATTCTTTCGGTCGATCCGCATCCCAATGCCGATAAACTCGTTGTCTGCCAAGTGGATGTAGGAACGGAAACATTACAGATTTGCACCGGGGCAAAGAACGTGCGTCCGGGTCAAATTGTACCGGTAGCGCAACCGAACTCGTATTTACCGGGCGGTATTCACATTAAAACATCGAAATTACGTGGAGTACCTTCCTTTGGCATGATGTGTTCGGCAAACGAATTGGGCTTCGATTTGAGCCTGCTATCCGGCGCACGCGCTGACGGTATCTTTATCTTGCCGAATGATGTTCCGGTAGGTCACGATATCCATGAGTTTTTAGGTCTCGATGATGTGATTTTCGAGTTTGAACTTACACCGAATCGAGCGGACTGTTTCAGCATGGTGGGACTGGCTCGTGAATTTGCGGCGTTGTTCAACAGTCAATTGAGCCTGCCGAGCATTCAAGTGAACGAGTCCGGTACGGCGATTACGGAAGACGCAAAAGTGACGCTTGCCGCCACCGATCTTTGCGAACGCTTTTCCACGCGACTTTTGCGCAATGTGAAAATTGCGCCTTCGCCGGAATGGTTGCAGGATGCACTGCGCAGTGCGAATATTCGCAGCATCAATAATGTTGTCGATGTGACGAACTTCGTCATGTTAGAGCAGGGACAACCATTGCATGCGTACGACTATGATACGCTTGCGGGACACGAATTAATTTGCCGCCGTGCATTGCAAGGCGAATCATTAGTGACCTTGGACGATAAAGAACGAACCTTAGCAGAGGATCAGCTGGTCATTGCCGACCGAGACGGTGCGGTCGGACTTGCGGGCATTATGGGCGGACAGCGCACGGAAGTGACCGACCAAACGACGACCGTATTGTTGGAGGCCGCCACATTCAATGGCGCGACCATTCGTCGCACCGCGCGTAAACACGGCCTGCGTTCGGAAGCGTCGGGACGTTTTGAACGCGGTATTGATCCCGATATTACGACACTTGCTTTAGATCGAGCCGCGCAGCTGCTGCAGGAAATGGGCGCCTGCGAAGTGGCTCCGGGGTATCTTGATGTGTATCCCGAACCGCAACCGACGCGCACACTCACCGTTACGGTAGAGGAAATTAACCGGGCGATCGGGATTACGTTGGAACGTGCTGAAATTATCGATATCTTGAAACGCCTTTATTTTGACATCACCGAACAGGGTGAAGCACTGCTCTTAACCGTTCCGAGCTGGCGCGGTGACGTAGCGGAACTGGCTGATATTGTTGAAGAAGTGGCGCGCCTTTACGGCTATGATAAAATTCCGAATACATTACCGCTCGGTCGCCAAACCAGTGGTCGTCAAAGTGATGAGCACGCAGCGATCGAAACCATTCGTGACATCCTGGTGCAAGCCGGTCTTTCCGAGACGGTTACCTTCAGTTTCATGGCACCGCAAGATTTGAAAGCATTGGGGTTGGCAGAATCGGACAGCCGCTATCAGGCGGTTTCCGTATTAAATCCGATTACCGATGATTTTCCGCAAATGCGGACTACACTTGTACCGAGCCTGTTGCAAGCGGTCAAGCGCAATCTTGCCGTGAAAAATGAAAACTTGGCGCTGTTTGAAGCGGCATCCGTGTATTTGCCGAAAGACTTACCGCTTGCCGAATTACCGCAAGAAAAACCGTTTGTCACGGGTATTCTTTGCGGCGGCACAGGGGTTGCACGTTGGCCGGAGGCACAGCATGCCTATGATTTTTATGATGTCAAAGGTTTGATGGAAACGGTTCTTTCCCGACTGGGAGTTACCGATTACCGTTGGGATGTAGCGGAAGACGCTATTTACCATCCGGGTAAGGCGGCCGCCGCGCTGCGTGACGGAAAAGTTTTGCTGTCTTGCGGTGAATTGCATCCCGTTGCCCAAAAAGGGTACGGCTTGAAACCGACAATGTATATATTCACAGTGGATATCGAAGCATTGCTGCCGTACATTGCGACAACACCGGAATACCAAAGCTTGCCGAAGTATCCGACGCTGGATCGGGATCTGGCCATTTTGGTTCCGGAAGGTGTCACGCACTCGACATTGGTTGATGTCATGCAACGACAGGGCGGAGCGATTCTTGAATCGGTCGAACTGTTTGATCGTTACAGCGGTGATCAGGTGCCGAGCGGTTTTGTCAGCATGGCCTATGCGCTGCATTTCCGCGCGCCGGATCGCACCTTGCAGGATCATGAGGTGGATGAACGAATTCAACGGATTGTCCAACGGTTGAAAGCATTTAATTGCAGCTTACGGTAACAAAAAAAGCCTGCCGAATTCGGCAGGCTTTTTTGTTGTCGGCACAGTTTCCAACAGGTACTTAATCCATATCGGCCATACATAAAGAGTTAAATGGGTATATGGTATAATAAAATATCAATCCAAAAAGGAATGGAGCGAGATGAAAGTAATCGCATTTGTAGGTCCGAGCGGCACGGGGAAAAGCTATCGGGCAACAGTGGTCGCACATGAAAGCGGTATTGACTGCATCATTGATGACGGTATTTTAATTTATCAAAATCGATTGGCCGCAGGATTTTCCGCTAAAAAAGAAGAAAGTCGTTTGAAGGCGGTTCGTCGGGCTATTTTTCAAGATCCCGTGCAGGTCGCTTCGGTGCAAAAAGCGTTGGCAAAGATCAATCCGAAGAAGCTTCTGATTTTAGGAACGTCGGAACGCATGGTGGATAAAATAACACTGGCGCTTGGTCTGCCCAAGCCGAGCCGTTACATTCATATTGAACAGGTGGCGACCCGTGAGGAAATTGCGCGCGCCAACGAATCCCGTCTAAAAGAGGGAAAACATATTATTCCCTTGCCGACAATGGAATTGCGCCCTCATTTTCGCGGGTACTTAATCGATCCGTTGAAGTCTTTTTTTCGTCGCGATAGAAACAAAAAAGCCCAGGGGCCGGATGAAAAGTCGGTGGTTCGACCGATTTTCAGTTATTACGGCAAACTCGTATTCAGTGACGCGGTAATTATCGCTTTGTTGAACCGGGCGGTAGAAGTGACGCGCGGTGCCATTTCGGCGCATGATGTTAAAATTACGAAAATGCAGGAAAATACAAACGGTCTAGGATTGGAGTTTTCGCTGGTCATGGCCTTTAATCATGATCCGAAACGATTGATTCAGCGTTTGCAGAAGGCCATTCGTCATGAAATTGAGTATACGACGGGAATGTCAGTGCAGATGTTGAAAATATCGATTCGCGATATGGTTAATGTGCAGCGGCGGTAAACATCCCATGTTTTGAGAAGGAGAACACATTGAAAGGAACGTACCATATTATTACTTACGGTTGTCAAATGAACGAAAGTGATTCAGAACGCTTGTCGGGACAACTGGAAGAATTGCAATACCAACCTACAGACAACATGCAGGAGGCAGACGTCATCGTCATCAATACCTGCTGCGTGCGAGAAAGCGCAGAAAATAAGGTTTACGGGAAAATTGGCGAACTGAAACATCTTAAAGCCAAGAATCCGAATCTTGTCATCGGCATTACCGGCTGTATGGCGCAGAAAAATAAGGAAGCGTTATTTGAGCGTGCTCCGCATATTGATTTCGTTTTCGGGCCGTACAATATTCACCATTTAAAAGAATTATTGCAAAGCGGTAAGGCGGTCGCCTCGCATACGCTCAAAACGCAAATGCGCGGTGCCGATATTACAGATTTTACGGATCTGCATGCCGTTCGTAAAAGCAATGTTTTTGCCTGGGTGCCGATCATGCAGGGATGCAACAAGTTTTGCACCTATTGCATCGTGCCGTATGTACGCGGTCGCGAATGGAGTCGACCGATCGAGTCCGTTGTCAAAGAAGCACGGGAACTTGCCGCTGCAGGCTATAAAGAAATCACGCTCTTGGGACAAAATGTGAATGCCTATGGTCTTGATTTTAAAGACGGTACGGATTTTTCGGATTTGCTTCGCGAAGTGGATAAAATCGATGGCATTGAACGCGTCCGGTATATGACATCGCATCCTCGTGACATGACGAGGGAGATGATCGATACGATTGCGCAGAGTCGGCATGTGGTCACCCAAATGCATTTACCGGTACAATCCGGTTCGGATGCAGTATTGAAAGGGATGAACCGCGGTTATACGGTAGAGCATTATTGTAAATTGGTGGATTATATCCGCAAAGTAATGCCCGATGTGGTACTGACGACCGATCTGATCGTAGGTTTTCCCGGCGAGACGGAAGAAATGCATCGGGAAACGCTGGAGCTGCTGAAAAAGATTCGTTATGACTTGGCGTACACCTTTCTATACTCGCCGCGTTCGGGAACACCCGCCGCCAAAATGGCGGGACAGGTTCCAAAAGATGTCATGAAACGGCGCTTACAGGAACTCATGAGTATCCAAAACGAAATCAGCTTAGAGCGCAACGAAACGATGGTCGGCAAAACATATGAAGTAATCGTGGAAGGGCCGACTAAAAATAATCCGAAGATGTGGTTCGGTCGTACGAGCGGTAACAAAATGATTATTTTTGCACCGCGCGCAACGACTATGATCGGTGAGACAACACAAGTGAAAGTAGACCACGCGCAGACGTGGCTTTTGCGTGGCGAATTGGCAGAAAGGAACTGACATGGCGGCCAAACTGACGCCGATGATGGCGCAGTATCAAGCAATCAAAAAAGAGCATCCGGATGAAATTCTGTTTTTCCGCTTGGGCGATTTTTATGAAATGTTCTTTGATGATGCCTTGCTGGCTTCCCGTGAGCTGGAATTAACCTTAACGGGACGGGCGGCAGGGAATAAAGAACGCGCACCGATGTGCGGTGTACCGTTTCATTCGGCGGAGAGCTATATTTATCGTCTGGTGCAAAAAGGTTATCGCGTAGCCATCTGTGATCAGCTGCAGGATCCGAGTGAAACCAAAGGCCTGGTCGAACGCGGCGTCACTAAAGTTATCACGCCGGGGACAGTTCTTTTAGACAGTTCATTGGCGAACGGTACCCGCAATTATTTGGCTTACTTGTATCAAAAAGAAGCGCAAATCGTGTTGGTGCTTGCTGAAGTTTCGACCGGAGAATGCCGTTGGGGATTATTTGCGGATAAAGAAAAGCATGAACTGTTCGACGCATTGAGTATTTATGCGCCGGCGGAACTGATTATCGAAGCGTCGGACGAATGTAAATTAAGTATCGAAAATTATGCTAATTCGCGTCTTGGGGCAATGCTGATTTTGACTGCGGAAGAACTGGAAATGCCGCTACCGAAGCTGACCGGGGCAACCGATTTCGGCGGTTTGGTGTCTGCGGAATTACCGACGGAGTCAGCGGTTCGTGAAGCATTGGCGCAGTTGTTTTATTATTTGGCAAAAACGTTGCAGCAATCGGCGAAACAGGTTACATTGCTATTGCCGTTGCGTGAAGAAGCGCAAATGACGCTTGATCATCGGACGTTACGTCATTTAGAAATCTTACAGAATATGCAGGAAGGAAGCATCCGCGGTACCCTCTATGCGCTTTTAAAGCAGACGCAAACGGCCATGGGGGCGCGCCTTTTACAGCGTTGGTTGGAAGCGCCGCTACTCTCGGATACGGAAATTTTGGCGCGGCAGGAAGCGGTGGCGGATTTTCTTAAAAATGCGCGCCAAGCGGATGCATTAGGAAATGTCCTGGAACGTATTTATGATTTTGAGCGGATCGTCACTAAAGTGGAGATCGGAACGGCGACGCCGAAAGATCTTTTGGCGGTGAGGGATTCGTTAGCGGAACTGGTGCCGTTAAAGAAACTTTTGCAAGAATTCAATGCACCTATGCTGCAAACGTTGAACCGTGATGTGGCGACGCACACGGATGTGTATACACTGCTGACGGAGGCTATCGCGCCTGACGCGGGTTTGCAACGTAACGGTGATTATATTAAAGACGGTTTTTCGCCGCGGCTGGACGAATTACGTTCGCTGGTCCATGACAGTCGCAGTTGGATCGCCAATTTGGAAGCGGCGGAAAAAGCCAAATCGGAACTTAAGTTAAAAATCGGCTTCAACAATGTGTTCGGTTACTATTTTGAAGTGCCTCGTTCCCAAGCGGAACGGGTACCGGAGTATTTTGTACGTAAGCAGACGTTGGCGAACGCCGAACGCTATATCACGCCGGAACTGAAAGAGTTTGAAGTCAAAGTACTGTCGGCACAAGCGGAAATGGACAAGCTGGAAGCACAGCTGTTTACGCAGGTGCTCGCGGATTTGCGACCGGCGCTTGCGGATCTGCAGAAAACGGCACGTACTCTTGCCGTCATTGATACGCTGCTGGCGCTTGCCGTGGCCGCGCATAAATATCGTTGGGTACAGCCGGCATTAAATCGTCAGAATCGAATTGAAATCCGCGACGGCATGCATCCGATGTTGGCCGCCGCACAAAAAGATACATTTGTTCCGAATGACACCGTTTTACGTCATGAGGACTGTGAAACCATGCTGATCACCGGACCGAATATGGCCGGTAAATCGACGTATATGCGACAAGTCGCATTGCTGTTGCTGATGGCGCAGATCGGTTCGTTCATCCCAGCGCGCACTGCAGATATTTGTCCGGTCAGCCGCATTTTTACGCGCATCGGCGCGACGGATGATATTGCTAGCGGGCAAAGTACATTTATGGTGGAGATGAATGAAGTCGCCGATATTTTACAGGCGGCGGACGCCAACTCCCTCATTTTGCTCGATGAAGTCGGTCGCGGCACGAGTACCTATGACGGCTTGAGCATCGCGCGCGCGACTGTTGAATTTATTGCGGAAAAAATCGGCGCGTTTACGTTATTCGCAACGCACTATCATGAGTTAACGGAAGTCGCGGATGTTTATCCGCACATTCAAAACTTTACGGTTTCCGTCAAGGAGCGTCGCGGCGACGTGCAGTTTCTGCGACGCATCATTCCCGGGAAAGCCGATAAAAGTTACGGTATCCATGTCGCCAAACTGGCGGGCTTACCGACGAGTGTGTTGCAACGGGCACAGACGCTGCTGGCGGAACTCGAAACCACAACTCCCGCTGCCCCTGTGGAAGCGGAGCGCATTCCGGCGATGGACATTTTCGCCGACGGCATTTGGGATGAATTGGCAGGTTTAGATGTTTTCAGCATGACACCGATGGAAGCAATGGAAACGTTATTCCGATTAAATAAGGAAGCCAAAGCGAGAAAGGGATTGTAATATGGCGCAAATACATATTCTCGATGCCGTTACCGTCAATCAAATTGCGGCCGGCGAAGTCGTTGAGCGACCGGCTTCGGTAGCCAAAGAATTGATTGAAAACGCCTTGGATGCGAATGCTACACATATTGAAATCGAAATTGCGGAGGGCGGAGCGCGCTACCTGCGTGTGACGGATGACGGCAACGGTATGACGGCGGAAGATGCGGCCCTTGCATTTGTACGTCACGCGACGAGTAAAATCCAGAAAGCCGCCGATATCTTCGCGATCAGTTCGATGGGATTTCGCGGTGAAGCCTTGGCAAGCATCGCGTCTGTTGCCAAGGTGACGTTGGTCACGCGTACGCAAGAGGCGGAAATCGGACAGGAAATTCGCATCGAAGGCGGCGAATTAATTTCTTCGCAGACAATCGGAGCGCCGGTAGGCACGACACTTGAAGTGCGAGATTTATTTTACAATACGCCCGCGCGGCAAAAGTTTTTGAAAACGGAACGTACGGAAAGCAGCCGAATTAATACATTGGTCGGTAAATTGGCATTAGCGCATCCGCAAATCGCGCTTCGTTTAATCAATAACGGTCGTACCGTAATTGATACGCCCGGCAACGGAGATATGCTGGATACATTTGCATCTTTATTCGGAACGGATCTTGCGAATGCCATGTTGCCGGTGGAGTATCAAACCGAGACCGACAGCGTGACCGGGTATATCGCTAAACCGGCTGTACTGAAGAGCAGTCGCCAATGGCAAACGTGGATTGTCAATGGTCGGATCGTGGAAAGCCCCGCTTTGAGTCGGGCGCTCGACAATGCGTACCATTCATTGTTGCCGAAACGCGGCTACCCGCCGGCCGTGATTCGCGTAATGATTTCTCCCGCGGATGTCGACGTAAATATTCATCCGCAAAAGCGGGAAGTTAAATTCAGCGATGAGCAGGCGGTATTTCGTGCGGTATATCATGCGGTTTTAAATGCGTTGACGAGTGTTGATGATGCGGCCACCGTGGCGACGGAAGTGACACAGGCACCGCTTGGTATGCAACGCCATACCGCTGCATTGCAAGGCGAATCCGCGCAGAAACAAAATGAATTTACGCTAGCGGATAAGAAAACGGATTTTGAGCTCCAGCAAGGGGTGTTGGAGTCGACGGTACGTCCGCCGAATGCCATTACGAAACCGAGCTCATCAAGCGCGCCGGCCGCTTCAACACAGACGGCAACGTCTTACGCACCGCCGCGTTGGAGCGTCGCGGAAGAAAATACGTTCAGCGAATACATGGCGAAGGTACAGCAAGAGGATACTTCCGACGAAGAAGAACGCATTTTATTTACACCGCAGGAAGATGCAGAGGCTACACTTGTCCCATTGGGTCAGATCGCGAACTGTTTTATCGTTTGCCAAAAAGGCGAAGAGCTCTACATCATTGACCAGCATGCGGCGCATGAAAGAGTACGTTACGATCGTTTGGCACAGGCGACCGAAGGGATTCCTGCGCAAACCTTACTGGTGCCGCAACTTTTGCAACTCGATGCCGAAGATGTTCAAGCATTATTGGCTCATGAAGAGCAGTTGCACGCACTGGGATTTCAATTTGAGCAGGCCGGACCGCAGTTGCTGCGCTTAGTAGCGGCTCCTGCTGATGCCGTCGGTACCGAACAGGAACGCATGCTGAGTGAAATCAGTTTGGCGCTGCAGGCGGATACTCCTCCGACTGCCGAACAGTTGCGACATCGCGTATTAGCCTATGCTTCCTGCCGCGGAGCGATCAAAGCGGGGCATACATTGAATATTCGTCAGATGCGGGAATTAATTCGCGATTTGCTCGCGACGAAACGCCCATTTGTTTGTCCGCACGGCCGACCGGTTATGGTTCGATTTACCGCCGCCGATTTGGCAAAACTGTTTCGGCGTTCCTGATGATGATGTGGGGTATTACGACCGGCTATACGCCGACCGATGAGCAATGCCTGCAGGCGCAGAAGTTGGCGTCCGAGTGGCAACTTCCTTACATGGAGCGCGGCCATGCATCATTGCGTCGCTTGGCGGAGCGGACACGGATTTCCCATTGGCTCGTGCAATTGCAGCGGGGATTAGTCGCAACGGATGGAAAGACACGGCTGGAGTTTCATTTGCAAATGGCAAAATTACGTGCGCTGAATTGGGAACGTAAGCGTCAAGATCATTTTGCCGATCTTTTGCATGAAGTTTCTCCGGAACGTTTTTTAGACGCCACATTCGGTCGAGGCAGCGACGCGATTATGGCCGCTTATACCGTGTCTGAGAACGTGGAAATCATTGCGCTTGAAAAGTCATTTCCGGTGTATGCAGTGGGCAGAGACGGTTTGCGCTCTATGAAAGTTCCCGAAGCACCGGCATTGACGGCAGCGTTGCGGCGGATTCATTTACTCCATGCTGACGTGAGTGACTATCTTAAGAAACAACCGGATAACTGCTTTGATGTCATTTATTTTGACTTCATGTTTCATCATACAGTGAGCCAAACCAATAACTTGGCTGGTTTGCGCACATTTGCCGCGCAAGCAGGGCTGGATGACAAACTCTGGGAAGACGCAAAGCGAGTTGCTAAAAAACGTATTATTGTTAAAAACAGACCATTCGCGAGCTGGTTTAAGACGCATCCGCCGACGTTTTTACGCGGCGGTACGTATAGTCGAGTGGTTTATGGAGTATGGGACTTATGAAACAACGCCTGGTAGTTATTATGGGGCCGACGGGGGCGGGTAAAACAGAAGTGTCGTTGCATCTTGCCGAAATGTTCAATGGGGAAATTATTTCGGCGGATGCGTTTCAAGTGTACCGCGGCCTGGACATCGGTACAGCTAAAGCAAAACCTGCTGAACAGAAACGGGTCGTACATCATCTGCTGGACATTAAAGAGGTCACTGATAACTATACGGTGGCCGAATTTTGTGAGCGTGCCAGGATACTGATCACGGATATTGCCGCGCGGGGGAAAACCCCCTTTTTGGTCGGTGGCACCGGTCTGTATGTACAAGCATTGCTTGAAGGTTATACATTCCCTGACATCGGACCGGTTCGGGAATGGACGCAGCGCTACAATGAAATGTATCGCACGCAAGGGTTGAAACGATTACGCGAGGAAATGTGGCAACGTTCTCCGGAATATTTTGCGACACGGACGGTAGGCGATCCGCAACGATTGATTCGCGCCCTTTCCGTACTTGCGGCGGGAGGCAGTTACGAAGCGACGAAGAAAAGCGATGAGCCATTGTATACCGGACCGGTATTCGCACTGGCGCCGCCGCGGGAAACATTGTATGAGCGTATTAATGCCCGTGTTGAAAAAATGTTTGCCGAAGGTTTGGAAAACGAGGCGCGTTGGCTTTGGCAAAAGCATGAAGGCAGTATAAGCCAAGCGGGGAAAGGGATAGGGTACCGTGAATGGCCGGCATACTTTGCGGGGGCGCAGACACGTGAAGAAACGCTTGCTTTGATACAGCTTCATACGCGCCGTTTTGCCAAACGCCAAATGACATGGTTGCGCCGAATGCCATACATAACGTACATAGATCCGTGCGCATACCCGAACGCGCAAGCGCTCGCTGATGCCATGCAACAAATCATTAAAAACAACTGGGAGACGTGAAATGACGAATAAAATAAATTTACAGGATGCTTTTCTTGAGGCCTTAAAAAAGGCGAAGGCCGCAGTCAATATTTATCTTTTGAATGGGGTTAAACTGCAGGGAATTGTCAAGGATTATGATAATTTCACAGTATTACTTAAAAGTCAGGAAAAAGAACAGCTGATTTACAAGCATGCCATTTCTACGATTCAAGAAGGGGAAAAAGAGTGAACGATTCACAATCATCTGCCATTACGCTTAAGGAGATCGAAACGCAGGCTTTACTCACATGTCGGGAAGCGTTTGCGCGTTATGATGAAGTCGCGGTAAAAAATACCGAGAAAATCTTAACGGCATTTCGTGAATGCCAATTATCCGCATTCCATTTTCAAGGCACGACAGGCTATGGTTATGACGATGTCGGCAGGGAAACCTTGGAAAAGGTATTTGCGCATGTTTTTCGCGCGGAAAAAGCGCTGGTCCGTCCGCACTTTGTTTCAGGAACGCATGCCTTGGCGACAGTCTTGTTAGCGTTGCTTAACCATGGCGATGAAATGGTCTGTGCGATGGGAACCCCTTATGACACAATGCAAACGGTTATCGGGCTTACCGGTAATGCGCCGGGGAATCTGCGGGAGCGTGGCGTAGCATATCATGAAGTAGCTACGAAAGGCGGTCGGTGCGATCTTACTGCGTTGGCGAATGCGGTGGGACCCAAAACGCGTCTGGTATTGATCCAACGTTCGCGCGGTTATGCGGAACGAAAAGCATTGACAATTACCGAAATAGAAGAAATCATTCGTGTCATCAAAGCGAAAAATCCGCAGACGATTTGTTTTGTTGATAATTGCTACGGAGAGTTTACCGCCACGCAAGAGCCGATTGAAGTCGGCGCCGATATTGCAGCCGGCTCGTTGATCAAAAATGCCGGTGGCGGGATTGCTCCGACAGGAAGTTATGTCGTCGGTCGTGCCGATCTGGTCGAAGCCACGGCACATCAACTGACGGCGCCCGGTTTGGGCGATGAGATGGGTTCGTATACGCCGGGGTATCGACTTTTTTTTGAAGGCCTTTTTATGGCGCCGCATGTAGTCGGACAAGCGTTACGCGCCGCCGAATTTGCTGCCGCCGTATTTCATCGTTTGGGTTTCAAAAGCGAACCGAAATTAGGTACGGAGCGCAGTGATCTTATTCAAACGATCGAATTAGGCACGGAAAAAGCATTATGCGGATTTTGCGAAGGATTGCAGGCATGGTCACCTGTCGACGGCTACGTTCGTCCGGTTCCGGGGGAGTTACCGGGGTATGCTGATCCGATTATCATGGCCTGCGGCGCATTCACGCAAGGATCATCCATTGAGCTTTCTGCTGACGGTCCGCTGCGCGCACCGTATACGGTGTATTTGCAAGGCGGTTTGGTATTTGAACACTCACGCTTGGCTATTATGGGTGCAGCCGCTAAAGTGCTTGAGCAATAGAAATCAAAAATCCCATCGTACGATGGGATTTTGCTTTTGCTTGACAATGATATCTTCTCTCGGGTAAAATAGACAAAGTTACGCGGGGCTATAGCTCAGTTGGTTAGAGTGCTACGTTGACATCGTAGAGGTCACTGGTTCGAATCCAGTTAGCCCCACCATTTTAACACCGTCAGGGTGCTTTTTTTTTGCCGTTAAAATTTTTACAATGCGAAGTAGCGCGGAAAGGATCAATATGGCGAAGTGGGCAGTCGCAGTCGCTGCGCTTTTTTGGGCAATCAGCGGCGTAGTAGCTCAACAATTGTTTGCCTCCACGACGATTCAGGCACCGGCCTTAACCACGATTCGAATGGCATTTAGCGGAATTTTATTTTTGCTGATTTTTTTTGTAACGAGCTCCAAGCACAGAAAACTCGCTTCACGCACTCGTAAATTTTATCTGCTGGAAATGCCGTTGTTTGGAGTGCTGGGTATTTTCGGTATGCAGTATACGTACTTTCAAGCGATTCAGCACGGCAGCGCGGTAGTGGCAACCGTATTGCAAAATTCCGCGCCGGTGTTGCTGCTTTTCTGGGCGATTTGGCGCACTAAGTCTTGGCCGAATGTAACCGATGTGTTGGCGACCACAGGAGCAGTAATCGGCGTTGTGCTGCTGGTGACGGGCGGGGACGTGACCAAACTTATCATTTCTCCGATAGCCGTTTTCTGGGGGATTTTATCCGCATTTTCCGCCGCGTTTTACATCCTTTTTCCGCTTTCGTTATTGCGGCGTTTTCCCGCGCCATATTTATTGGGGTTGGGAATGTTGTACGGAAGCATATTTAGTTATTGGATTACGCCGGTGACCGATTGGTCTATATTCTTTCGCCCGCAAGTTTTACCCATGTTTTTATACATCGTGGTGGGCGGAACACTGATTCCGTTTTTTCTGTTTCTCTATGCGTTACGTACATTACCGCCGACTACAGTCAGTGTGCTTACCTGTCTGGAGCCCTTTGGCGCAGTCGTTTTTTCGGTACTCTTTTTGGGCATGTCATTCGGTTGGGGAGAAATCATCGGCATTATTTGCGTCATGAGTGCGGTGCTTTTACTTACTTTCAGTAAAGAGCCGCGAGAACCTACGCAAAGTCAGGACTGAAATTGCCGTCATGAAAGATTTCTACTTCACGACCGTCTTTGGTGCGTCCGACAATGGTAAGGTCAGAACTTCCTATCATAAAATCCACATGAATCATCGAGCGGTTTAAGCCGGCGGCGGTCAATTCGTCGTCGGTTTTTGTTTTGCCGTCGGTGATGCAAGTAGGATACGCGGCGCCGAGTGCCAAATGGCAGGAGGCGTTTTCGTCAATTAACGTTTCATAGAACGAATAGGGAATTTGCGCAATGGGTGAATCTTTTGGTACGAGTGCGACCTCGCCTAAAAAGCGTGCTCCTTCATCCGATGCAAGCAATTGTTCGATGGCATCCTTACCTTTCGAAGCTTCTACTTGCACTACTTTACCGTCGACGAAATCAAGCTCCAATCCTTCGACCGTTTGGTTGTAAACGACTAACGGGCGAGTGCCGGTGACGTGACCTGTCATGCGCCGAAAATCAGGGGCGGTAAAAATTTCTTCCGTGGGAATGTTAGCAGCGAACGGGACCGCGCGGCCGCTTTTTTCATTACCGCCTTGCCATATGTGCGTGTCCGGCAGGCCGATCACGAAATCCGTGCCGTTTTTGCTCATGTAGTGCAATGTGTCCAGTCGTAACGCATCTAATAATCGACGACGTCTGTGCAATGTATCCAAATGATTTTGCCACGCTGCCAACGCATCTTCGTTTTGAATACGGGAAACATAAAAAATGGAGTCCCATAACTTTTCTAAAGCCGTTACCGGCGTTTCGTCAGGAAATAAAAGGGCTGCCCAGGTGGGGGTTGCAACGGCCGCTACCAGCCACTGCACTTGCGAGTTCATAATGGCTTGTGAGTAAAACTGAAATACTTTGTTTTTGGCCTGCTGAAACGCGTTAATTCGCGTCGTGGGTACCTCTTTGAAAAGTGGCGAATCACAACTTACCAAAGAGATGATAGCTCGATTTTCCGCCAAATATTCTTGTGCTTTGGTGATCTGCGAAGGACGGGTATACAGCAGCGAATCTTCCTGCGCGTATTGCAAACGCTGGGCGAAAACGGTACCGGATTGCCAATCAACCTGCACATCGCCGGCGCCATGGGCGTAAGCGGCATTCACCAAAACGGTGACAAATTCATGTGCTTCCACCGGTGCGTTAATAAGTAACAGTTGCTCGGGTTGCAAGTTCACACCATATTGTAAAAGAACATCCGCATACGATTTCGCAAGTTTTTGATCCATAATTCATTGCTCCTTTGTGTCACTGGGTATAAAATATATTCAAAACGTATAAAACAAGAGAAAGAAGGATTATCGGTGCATTTTTCTCGGTCCGTCATTCACGCACTGTTGGCGAGTGCCTTAGCGCTTTCATTTTTAGGAATATTATACTATTTCTTAGCAGACAATTCCCAATCGGAGCCGATGCCGATAGCGGCCGCTTCGGTAGCGGCCCCCGTCGAAGAAAACATGTTGGTTTACGTAGCAGGGGCAGTCGAACAGCCGGGCGTGTACCAATTGCCGATCGGAAGTCGGGTAAAAGATGCGGTGCAGGCGGCGGGAAATCTGCTACCGTACGCCGATGCGGAAGCAGTCAATTTGGCGGCGAAATTACGAGACGGTGAGCAAATCAGTGTGCCGTTCAATTTCAATCCTCCGGAAGGGCAACTCGGCATCAAGTATGTGAATATTAACACGGCGAATTTGGCAGAGTTGACTGCACTTCCGGGAGTGGGCGAGGCCACGGCGCAAAAAATTTTAGACTATCGTCGGGAGCATGGTCTGTTTCGTCAATTGACGGACTTGGAAGAAGTCAAAGGAATCGGTGAAGGAAAATTCAAAGAGCTGCGTCGTCATATCACCATTTGATCTGGCATTATGGCGCGTTGTTGTTTGCGTCGGCAGTCGCGCTGGGGATCGTTTTAAATACCACGTATCCGTTACTTGTCTACGGGATTTTACTGATTGCAGTCGGTGCTCTTACTGGATTTTTCTTTTTGACGCCGGAAAAAATGGGGCGCAAGTGGCTGCTCTTAATTTTATTCAGCGGTTTGCTTGCAGGAGGAGCGGACGTTTATTGGCAAGAAAAGCAATCAGCGGATCTTGCTTTTTTTGTGTATAACGAAACCGGCACATACCATGTCACTGTGGAAAGGGAAGCACAGGTTTTCACCGACGAGGATAAAGTGACATATCGGTATCCGGTGGCGTTAAAAACATTTTCCTATCCGGATGGTCTAACAAGGAATATTAAAGGGAAAGCATATCTTTATTTAGATGGTACGCAGTATGAGCCATATCCTGTTGGCACGGTGTTGCAAGTTAAGGCCGAATTAAAACCGTTTCACTACTATCAAAACCCCGGACAAAAAACACTTTATTATCGTCACCGCACAGAACAAATGCTGGGCAATTTATACGTTCCGCTCAAATCGCAAGCGAATGCTGTCGGTATGGCTAAAGGTTATTACTTTTTGTCTATGGCACAACACCTGCGCGAGGCAACGCGAACCTTTTTTGCACAGGCGCTGCCGAAGTCGGAGGCGGCATTGGCGTTCGCTTTGCTGTGGGGCGGTTATGACGGCCTTTCTTCCGAACTGATTAATGCGTTTGCCAATTCCGGTATTATTCATATTTTATCTGTTTCCGGTTCTCATATTGCGCTTTTATTCGGCCTCATTTGGTGGCTCGGCAGGTGTCTTCGCATACCGGACCCACTCACATATGGTGCCGCTTTTTTATTGGTTTTTACCTATGCATTTATTACCGGCTGGCAACCTCCCGTGGTGCGTTCGTTTTGGATGGGCGCGGCGGCGTTTGGGGGAATACTGCTGCGGCGGGACGTGGATGCTAGCCATTGGCTTGGTTTGGTTAGCGCACTGATGCTGCTGTATCAGCCGTTTCTTTTATATGATGTCAGTTTTCAACTGTCATTTGGTGCCACGCTGGGGTTGGTAACCTGCTATGTTCCTTGCTCGCGACTGTGTCGCACGTATTTGCACATGCCGCTGCGCTTGGCGCAAGGGATCGCAGTTACTGTTGCCGCAAACATTTTTTTGTTACCGTTGTTGTTATATTATTTTCAAGCCCTACCGCTTTATGCAGTACTGACAAATATCATCGTCGCGCCGCTGTTGGAAATCATTATTGCGGTGGAGTTGGCGGCGGTCATTTTGCAGTTTTTTTGGACGCTACCGGCGTTGGGAATCTTGCGACTCGTTCATTATGGCCTGGTTATCTCGGTTGCACTGATTCAAATCGTGGCGGATTTACCGCTGGCGCAATTACGATTTCGCGCATTAAGTATCGGGGAAACGATTCTCTATTTCGTCGGCTTGGCAGCGGTCGTTATGTATTTTAAATCCAAACATGTCTGGGAAAAATATCCTTTACTGGCATTTTTCATTGTTTGTCTAGGGATGGGAATGTATCGGATCACGCAAAGCGGGCAAACGCGTATTTTCGTGCCGGACGTCGGGCAAATGGGAGCCGTTTGTATAGAAACCGGGGGACGACGGATTTTATATATTAAGGAAAGTCGTTACGCGCGGCGAGATTATCCCCGGGCGCTGACGCGTGCTTTAAATTTTTACGGTATTTTTACCGTAGATGACTGTATTTATGTGACACCGCGTGAAAATACGGCAGAACCGTTTCCCGCGCATCGCTATCTGCGGGCACAGGAAATTTCCGACGACAAAATTTCGCATGTCGCCTCAACGTCGGATGCTTTTATTCAATATCCCGGCTTGCTTGCCGGCCAAAACGGAGTAGGGCTGGTCATGTCGGACGGATCGGCGCTGGTACAATTACAAAACAAAAAATCTTTGCCTCTGCCGACTATGACGAATTTACTCGCGATCGTTAATGCGCAAAGTGCGAGAACGATACTGGCACAACGGCAGCCGCAACTGGCGATTACGGTACCGGATGGAGGCTTTGGCGGTAGTGAAGGCATGGCGAACGGGAGCGAGGAGTTTCGCGCGAAAGGTATATCTGTGTATAATAATGAAGAGACAGGAATGATAGTCGCATCATTACATGGTCATACATGGCACATCGAAACGGAGATAAAAACGCATGCAGAAGGACCGAATTTACCTTTTTCACGGTACTGATATACCGGCTGTTTATGCCCGCAAGCAACAAGCCGGAAACGGTACTGTAGAAACCGTGGAACAGGGTAAAGAACACAGTACGACCGCGGAAATCGTGCAGCAAATCAATCAACCGTCGCTCTTTACCGAAGTGCGTCGGTTTGAATTTGTTAATCCTTTGTTTTTGACACAAAAGGATGAATCTATTCCGGCGAAGGAATTTCTGCAGGCATTGGAAAATGTACCGGTGGAAACGCGTGTTTTTTTTATTTTGGAAGGTAAACCGGACCGTCGATTAAGCTTGGTAAAAAAATTTTTTCCGCTGGCGCAAGTATCGGTGTCGGAATTTATTCCCGGCTGGAAAGTCGGCGCCGCTTTTAACAGTGTCTTGCGTGTTCAAGGCCGGACGTTAAGTCGTGCTGCGCAACAGTACTTGCAAGCGGTGGCAGAAAGCTGGGATAACACATCGTCCGTTTTTATTACTACAGAAGCACAAAAGTGGCAACTGATGACGGATCAAAAAGAGATTCCGCTCGAAGTGGTACAGGAGTCGCTACCGTCGTACCTGCAACGGCAAGTGTTTCGATTTTGGGATGATTTGGTGGATCAACGCAAGCGAGCTGTTCTGGAAGCCGTTCCGCATTTATTCAATGATATGGCAGAGACCTTGAAAAATACCGGCTTTCTGGCTTCGCAATTGCGTCTTTGCTTGGGGATTTATGAATTGGAACATGCCGGTGTTGCGACGAGAGATATGGCACGAAAATTGCAAGTTAAAAATCAATGGCGCTGGAAAAACATTTACGCCGCAGCTCAGAAGCTGAACTATGCGCAGTGCGCTGGGTTGTTGCTGACACTGTATCGCACGCAATGGCGGCAACGTAACGGTTATGAAGTTTCGTGGAGCGAACTGTTCAGTGAATATTTGCGAGGAACTTTATGAAGAAGAATACCATGATTGTCGCCGGTGTCGTGGCAGGAATTATGCTTGTCTTGATATTTTTTCCTTTGTTTGTCAACGGGACAAGCGGTGTCGTCCGCGGAGTCAAGCTGCAGGGTCGGGATGTGTCAGGTTGGCAAGAGGAAGGACTGCAACGCTATTTGGCAGAGCAAAACAACAAATATGAAAATGCGGCGCTGAATTTGACCTATCAAACCTACACTTGGTCGATTCCGATGCGCGACCTGAAACTTGCCATAAATGCAGAGAAAACAGCGGCTGCTGTCAGCAGCTACGGTCGTACCGGTTCATGGTTTCGGCAATGGTGGGAGCAGTGGCAAAGCTGCCTGAACCCGGTTCAAATGAATTGCACGGTCGCTTATGACACGGCACATTTAAATGAAATTCTGCGGGCTAAAGTGGACGAACTGGCAGCGCCGCCACGCAACGCCTCGGTATCTTTTAATGAAGCTGGCGACGTTGTAATTGAAACGGAAAAACCGCGACTGATATTGGATTATGTGCAAGTCGCCAAAGCGGCTGAGAAAAAAATAAATGCGCAGGATTTTTCTCCTTTAATATTGCAACCGAGCCAAGTGGATTTGCCGACGCTGCGCAAGGAGCAGTTGGCGTCGATCAACACGATTTTAGGCGAATACACCACTTATTACGGCGATGATGAAAACCGCAGCGCCAACATTTATAAAGGAAGCGCTGCCATTTCCGGTGCTTTGTTGGCGTCGGGTGAAACCTTCTCGTTCAATGATACGACCGGCTTACGCACATATGAGGCCGGTTATTTATCGGCGCCTGTTTTTATTAATGGCGAACTGGTTTCCGATGCCGGCGGCGGCATTTGCCAAGTCAGCACGACCATGTTTAATGCGGTCCTTTTGGCGGGGCTTGACGTGGTGCAGCGCACGCCGCATTTTGCACCGGTCGGTTACACAGAAATCGGGCGGGACGCGACCGTAGCGGATAATTCCATTGATTTTATATGGGTCAACTCAGCGAGGTCACCGGTGTATGTTATGGCGACGGCCGGCGGCGGTGCGATTAATGTAAAAATTTTAGGAAATAGTGATGATCGTCCTGCGGGAGTCACGATCACAACAGAACCGGCAAAAGTTTTACCGCATGAGAAAAAAGAAATTGTGGTAAATGATCAGAAAGAGGATGTTATAGAAGAGGAAGGTCATGACGGCTACTCTGTCGTAGTGCATCGTCGTGTCAGCTGGAGTGACGGACGGGCACTTACGGACACATTTTATTCCGTATACGACCCGGTTACGACGGTCACAAAGTTGTCGCCGCAGGAGGCGCAAAAACGCGCGGCGTTACTGGCGAAAGCTAAGACGGAACATAAACCGGGAAAAGATCGTGAAGCATCCGAAGCGAAAAATAAAATTCAGACGTAAGGGGGTACCGATAAGCGTTGCGTAAGTATAAATTTGTTCCTCGAAAACCGGTAACATTTAAAGAACTAATTGTCGACATCGAAGGCAAAACTTGGGAAATCACAAAGACGGCGGATTTTACGCCGCAAAAAATAAATGAATTTGTACCGCCGGCTGTGACGCTAAAAGTAGACGGTGAAACGGTTACTCGTACAGTGCTTCCCGATCCAACTGACGAAAATAGCGCGGCTCCGGCGGACAAAGTGGCGCCGGTTTCATTTGTGCAGGGAGATGGGGCATCACAAGAAGGGATGACTTCAGAACCGGCCTTGATAGAAGCGGCGACTCCCGAACCGGAAACCAAGGGCACGGATGCGACACCGTCCGTAAGCACGACGGATATGGTAAGCAGTTGGCAAAATTTGTTGTATAATGACCGATTTTTGCAGGCGCGCGCTCAAGCGAAAACAGGCGGCGATCCGGAGCTTTTGATCGGCAAACGCAAAATTAAAGCGACACCGCTTGCGATGCGGGAAATTCACGAAGAAATGGCAGCCGTCGTCGTTGAGGGGGATGTTGTATCGGCTGAAGTTCGCGAACTGCGAACAGGTCGTAAACTGCTCAAATTAAAAATGGCCGATGATACGAACGGTCTGGCGGCGCAGTATTTCTTTGAAAAAGGAGAGGATACTTCCTCTTTGGAAAAAAATCTTTGTCGCGGCAAACGTGTACGGGCTCGCGGCGAAGTGCGCCAGGATAAATATTCGGGCGGTTTGGTTATGCAGCTTTCCAATTTGATGTTGGTGCCGACCGGAATGTGCAGTCATGAGGATAAGCATCCGACACCGCGCGTCGAATTGCACCTCCATACCAAAATGAGTACGGACGCGCTGATTGATGTGGACCGTCTGTTGACCACGGTAAAAGAATGGAATCATCCCGCGGTCGCCATTACCGATCATGGTGTTGTCCAATCGTTCCCTATTGTGCAGGCATTGGCAGCGGAAAAAGGTGTCAAAGTCATTTACGGGATGGAAGGCTACCTGATTGAAGATATCCCGGCGGATATTACGCGCGATCAGCAAAAATATACTCATATTATTTTATTGGCGAAAAATCGCGTCGGTCTGCAAAACTTGTACCGACTGGTTTCGCTTTCGCATTTGCGGTATTTCAAAAAACGGCCGCTCATTCCGCGGGCAATCTTGGACGAGAATCGCGAAGGATTAATCGTCGGTTCGGCCTGCGTTGCGGGGGAATTGTTCCGCGCTGTTTTGGATGATTTACCGCGTTCGGAACAGCTGCGAATTGCCAGTTACTACGATTATTTGGAAATTCAGCCGATCGGGGACAATCGCTTTCTCTTACAGGATGATCGCTATCCCGATATAAAAACGGATCGCGATTTGCAGAAACTGAATGAAGTTATTGTCAGTCTGGGGGAAGAACTGAATTTACCGGTCTGTGCAACTTGCGATTCGCATTATCTGTTTGATGAAGATAAAATCTATCGCGAAATTTTACTCAGCAAATGGGGTAAATCCGGTGAGCCCGAACAATTGCCGGACCTTTATTTGCGTACGACGGAAGAAATGCTGGAAGAATTTTCTTACCTCGGCGAGACCAAGGCATTTGAAGTCGTCGTCAGCAATACCCGTGGAGTAAGCGAACTGGTGGAAGACTTTGCGCCGCTTCCTGCTGACGGAAAATTATATTCCCCTCAGATCAGCGGCTCGGACACCGAGCTTGAACGCATGTGCTATGCAAAAGCTAAGCGCCTTTACGGTGACCCTTTGCCGGCGATCGTAGAAGAGCGATTGAAAAGTGAACTCGAAGCGATCATAGGCAATGGTTTCGGTGTGTTGTATTACATCGCGCATAAGTTGGTGGCTCACTCTTTAGGAGATGGTTATCTCGTCGGTTCACGCGGTTCAGTCGGCTCCTCCTTTGTGGCAACCATGGCGGATATTACGGAAGTAAATCCGTTGCCACCGCATTATTTGTGTCCGCAATGTCAATACAGCGAATTTGTCACGGATGGATCCGTTGGCGGCGGGTTCGATCTTGCGGATAAGGCGTGTCCTAAATGTGGCTCTGCATTGCACAAAGACGGTCACAACATTCCGTTTGCCGTCTTTTTGGGATTCGAAGGGGATAAGGTCCCGGATATTGATTTGAACTTTTCCGGTGATTATCAGCCGCAAGCGCACAAATATACGGAAGAATTATTTGGGCGCGACAATGTGTTTCGCGCCGGGACAATCAGCGGTATTCAAGATCGCACCGCCTTTGGCTATGTAAAAAAGTACGCGGAGCAACGGCAATTGGTGACGAATGATATCTATGCGGAGAGTCTGTTGACTGGCATCACCAAGGTCAAAAATACCACCGGCCAGCATCCGGGAGGCATTATGGTTTGTCCCCGCGATATGGATATTTTGGCATTTACGCCGATTCAACATCCGGCCAACAAAAAAGAGTCGGGTATCATCACGACTCATTTCGACTACCATTCCATCGAAGGCCGTATGGTCAAACTCGATATTCTGGGGCATGATGATCCGACTGTCATTCGTATTTTGGAAGATTTGACGGGCATCAAACCGTCAGAAATTCCGTTTGATGATCCCGCCACCATCAGTCTCTTTTCTTCGACGGAAGCGCTGGGGCTGACACCAGAGCAATTAAATGGAGATACCGTCGGGACGTTGGGGATTCCAGAATACGGTACGCAATTCGTACGCCAGATGCTGGAAGACACACACCCGCAAAATTTTAGTGAATTGGTACGTATCAGCGGATTTTCTCATGGCACGGATGTGTGGCTTAATAATGCCAAGGATTTGATTACGGCGGGCGAAGTCAAGCTGGAAGACGCGATTTCAACCCGTGATGACGTGATGAACTATTTAATTCAGCACGGTGTGGCACCCAAAATTGCGTTCAACGTCATGGAAAACGTTCGGAAAGGACGCGGTCTCGAAAAGAAAAATAAACAGGGGCAACCTGTCAGCAAAAACGAAGAAGCCTTGCGCAAAGAAAAGATTCCGGAATGGTTTATCAATTCCTGCAAAAAAATCTCGTACCTCTTTCCGCGGGCGCATGCGGTGGCATATGTCATGATGGCCTTCCGTATTGCCTGGTTTAAAATTTATCATCCGCTGGCATTCTATGCAGCATACTTTACCGTACGTGCGCGCGGTTCTTTTGACGGCAAGGCGATCTTACCGGGGTTGGCGAGCCAAGAAAAAATGTGGAAATACATTCAGGCCAAAGGCCGCGACGCCAGTGCGGTAGAAAAGGATTCCGCCACGAATATTGAAGTGGCGATGGAAATGGCCCAACGCGGTTTCCGGTTTAAACCCATCGATCTTGCCCGTTCCCACGTGCGCGATTTTGTGGTGGAAGATGGGATGTTGTTACCGCCGCTTTCCTGCGTACCGGGACTTGGCGAAACCGTAGCGGAAGAAATTGTGGCGGCGCGTGAAAACGGACCGTTTACATCAAAAGAAGACCTGCGTAAACGCGGTAAGGTCAGCCAGACGATTGTGGAAACACTAACGGAAATGGGCGCCTTGGAGGGAATGCCTGATGAAGAACAATTAAATTTATTTGGTTAATCCTGCACTTGCGGGCTTACCGTAAGCTGTGATATACTTGTACAGGTCAAAATACGCACGCCGATGGATTCAGACAGCTGTGTCCGGATGACCCGGGCCCTGTCGGAGAGGAAGCGGCGGAGGTAAAAAACAGGAGGTAGTAAAATGTCAGTAGTATCTATGAAACAATTGTTGGAAGCCGGTGTTCACTTTGGACACCAAACTCGTCGTTGGAACCCGAAAATGGCACGTTTCATTTTCACGGAACGCAACGGTATTTACATTATCGATCTGCAGCAGACCGTTAAAAAAGTAGACGAAGCGTATGATTTCCTTCGTGACTTGGCGGCATCGGGCAAGTCGGTATTGTTCGTCGGGACGAAAAAACAGGCCCAGAACACTATTCAGGAAGAAGCGGAACGTTGCAACCAGTTCTACGTAAAAGAACGTTGGCTGGGCGGCATGTTGACCAACTTCAAAACGATCCAATTGCGTATCAAACGTTTACAGGAACTGAAAGCAATGGAAGAAGACGGCCGTTTCGATCTCTTGCCGAAAAAAGAAGTCATCGGTTTGCGCCGTGAAATGAGCAAACTGGAAAAATACCTCAACGGTATTAAAGATATGAAAGGTTTACCGGGGGCTCTCGTGATCATTGATCCGAAGAAAGAGCAGATCGCGGTAGCGGAAGCACGGAAACTCAATATTCCGATTATTGCTACGGTTGATACCAACTGTGACCCGGATGAAATCGATTTTCCGATTCCGGCGAACGATGATGCGATCCGTGCCGTAAAATTGTTGGTCGGTAAAATGGCGGACGCTGTTTTGGAAGGCCGCCAGGGCGAGCAGGACGAAGTAGCGGAAGCGGAGCCGAAAGCGGAAGAAGCTACCGAAGAAACCACAGAAGAAACAGCGGAATAAAGTACAACAAATATATAAGGAGGGACTGCCTGAATGATTACAGCAAGCTTGGTGAAAGAATTACGCGAGAAAACAGGCGCGGGCATGATGGATTGCAAACGTGCTTTGGTGGAAACGGACGGCGATCTCGAAAAAGCGGTAGACTATCTTCGTGAGAAAGGCCTTTCCAAAGCCGCAAAAAAAGCGGACCGCGTAACGGCGGAAGGTTTGGTCGCATCTTACATTCACGGAAACGGCCGTATCGGCGTTTTGGTAGAAGTCAACTGCGAAACAGATTTCGTAGCTCGTTCGGAAGATTTCCAGCAACTCGTTAAAGATGTCGCGATGCAAATTGCGGCGACGAATCCGCGTTATCTCACACGAGAAGATGTTCCCCAGGAAGCGATCGATCATGAACGCGAAGTACTTCGTCAGCAAGCTCTGAACGAAGGTAAACCGGAAGCGATCGTCGATAAAATGACCGAAGGTCGACTGGAAAAGTTCTATCGCGAAAACGTTTTATTGGAACAAGAATTCGTTAAAGATACGGACAAATCGGTACAGCAAATGATCACCGAAATGATCGCGAAGATCGGTGAAAATATCAGTGTTCGTCGATTCACACGTTATCAACTCGGCGAAGGAATTGAAAAACGGCAAGACGACTTCGCATCCGAAGTAATGGCCACGATGAATCAATAAGAGAACACACTTGTGTTCTCTTATTTTCTAGGTGCAGATGCGGAGGTTTATTATGGAAGCAAGGAAGTATCGTCGAATTGTATTAAAGGTCAGCGGAGAAGCTCTCGCCGGCGAAGCGGGTCATGGTATTGACCCGATTGTCACCGAATCGATTTCTAAAGAAATTGCGGCGGTAGCGGACAACGGGGTAGAGGTTGCAGTGGTCTGCGGCGGCGGTAACATTTGGCGCGGTATTTCCGGTAGCGCCCAGGGTATGGATCGTGCATCAGCAGACTATATGGGCATGCTTGCGACCGTGATCAACGGCCTGGCATTGCAGGAAGCGTTGGAACAAATCGGTGCATCCACTCGTGTGCAGACAGCGATAGAAATGCGTCAGGTAGCGGAGCCGTATATTCGTCGACGGGCGATTCGCCACTTGGAAAAAGGCAGAATTGTCATTTTTGCCGGCGGCACGGGCAATCCCTTTTTCTCTACCGATACAACCGCCGCTTTACGTGCGGCGGAAATTGAAGCGGACGCTATTATGATGGCAAAACGTGGTACGGATGGCGTATATGATGCGGATCCGCAAACCAACCCCGACGCAAAAATGTTTGACTCGCTGACATATTTTGAAGTCATGCGTCGACAATTGGGTGTGATGGACAACACGGCGATTACTCTGTGCATGAATAATCATATTCCGATTATTGTATTTAATATTGACACCCCGGGCAACATTTTAAAAGCAAGCATGGGGGAACGGATTGGTACGTATATTGGAGGCGACGAAAATGTTTGATGAAATCATGCTGGACTTGGAAACGCGTATGGATAAAGCGATTGAAAACTTGCAGTTTGAATTTGGCACCATTCGTACCGGTCGCGCCAACACAAGTCTTTTGGAAAACATCATGGTGGACTACTATGGTGTTCCGACTCCGGTTACTCAAGTTTCGTCAGTTTCCATTCCGGAACCGCGCATGCTGTTGATTCAGCCGTGGGATAAAAGCATGCTCGGAGCTATTGAAAAAGCGATCCAAATGTCGGACTTGGGCTTGGTACCTAATAACGACGGTTCGCAAATTCGCCTGAACATTCCGCAATTAACCGAAGAACGTCGCAAAGAGTTAGTTAAATTGGTGCATAAGCGCACGGAAGAAGCACGGGTTGCAGTTCGCAACGTGCGTCGTGACGGCAACGAGCAATTGAAACGCGAAGAAAAGAAAGACGGCGTATCGGAAGACCAGGTAAAAGTGGCCACTGACGATGTGCAGAAATTGACCGATAAAAAGATGAAAGAAATCGATCGACTGGTGGAAGCGAAGGAAAAGGAAGTGCTCGAAGTTTGAGTACTGCTATTTCTACGCAGTGGCTGGGCAGACCTCTTGGTGAAGTGGCAGATGCGCTGCACGAAAGAGGTCTGCTTTATTCATTTTCAGAAACGGAAAAAGACAGCCGCCATTATATCGTTGCTCCGCAACATCAATACGTCGTACGAGTATGCATAGATAATCAGTCGATCGTTACTTGTGCCAAACAAGTTTATAGTGATGAGGTAAATGCATACATTAGCAAGCAATATGGGGAACAATATGTCGTCAAAGCCTAATTCATTGCCGGCTCACGTAGCCATTATTTTGGATGGCAACGGACGCTGGGCGAAAATGCGTGGACAACTTCGGCGAATGGGGCACAAAGCAGGCGCTCAAAATGTTAAAACGATTGTCCGTGCAGCTTCGGATCAGGGTATTAAAACACTTACTTTATATGCTTTTTCTACGGAGAATTGGCGGCGTTCTACTACGGAAGTCGCTTTGCTGATGCGCCTGTTCAGCTGGTATTTAGAACATTATATTGATGAGTTAAACGAGCACAATGTACAAGCGCATGTCATCGGCGACAGAGAACGATTAAGCGCCGACTTAATTGCGAAAATAGAACGTTTTGAAACGGCAACGGAAAAAAATACCGGCTTAGTTTTAAATATCGCACTCAATTACGGGGGCCGTGAAGAAATTTTGCAGGCGGCACGCCGATATGCGGATGACTTTGCGCAAAAGAAAACATCGACATTGACGGAGGAACAATTTCAGCGCTACTTGTATCCGTCTGCCGTGACGGATGTGGATTTATTAATTCGCACCGGCGGCGATCAGCGCATCAGTAATTTTCTTTTATGGCAGATTTCGTATGCGGAACTTTATTTTACCGATACTCTATGGCCGGATTTTTCGCCGCAGGATTTAGCGCTGGCGATTGCCTCCTTTGCAGGTCGTGAACGACGGTTTGGAGGCTTGCAGGGAGAGGAGTAAATATGTTACGAACACGCGTTATTACAGCACTTATCGGTGTCGCCGCTTTTCTCCTGCTTATCTATTTGGGCGGGATTTGGTTGGCGCTGCCGGTATGGGGCTTAGCTTTTTTGGCATTATTGGAATATAAACATATTTTGCAACAACGGCAAATTTATGCATCGGCTATCGTGATGACTATTGTCATGACGTTGATGATTATCGGTGCAGAGACTGTCGGCGGTATCTTTTTATTGATTCTTTTGCCGGCGATTTTGCCATGTCTGTTCCTCGTAGCATTTTGTTTACGACGTGCGCCGGACTTTTTATCACTGTTTTTCACTATCGGCGGCGTGTTGTACATCGGTGTCGGTTTTAGCACATTGCTTTTGTTGCGTAGCGCGTCGTTTTTGCATGGAGCGGCATTCGGCTCCGGCACTTTTTGGGTCTGGTTTGCGCTTTTGGGAACGTGGATGAGCGACACGGGTGCTTATTTTGCCGGCAAACGATTTGGAACCAAAGCGGTGGTTCCGCAAATCAGCCCGCATAAAACGCTTGAAGGTTTTATCGGCGGTGCCCTTTTTACAATAGTGGGATTGCTCATATATGCGTACGCCGGTCAAGTACCGCTTTCTCTTGCACTCGGTTTAGCTATGGCGGTAGCGATGGTCGCGCCGGCAGGAGATCTTTTTGAATCGCTTTTGAAGCGCTACGTAAATGTTAAGGATTCGGGACATATATTGCCGGGGCACGGCGGTATTTTGGACCGTTTTGACAGCCTTTTGTTCGTTACACCGGTGTTGTACTCGCTGCTTTTATTTTTAATAGGTGACTTATGAAAAAAATTGCGGTATTGGGAAGTACCGGATCGATAGGTACGCAAGCTTTAGAAGTTATTCGTGAGCATTCGGATAAATTACAGGCCACCGTATTGGTGGCTCATCGTAACACTGATTTATTGCGGCAGCAGATCGAGGAGTTTCATCCTGAACTGGTTGCGGTAACGGATAGGGAAGCCGGGAAGCAGCTGCGAGCTACTTATACCGGTCCGACAAAAATTATTGTCGGACCGGAAGCGTTAACAGAAGCGGCTGCGGCAGCTAATGCCGAAATCGTTTTGGTAGCCATTTCGGGCGCTATCGGAATCGCGCCTACGTTAGCTGCGATTGATGCACATAAAGTGATTGCTCTTGCGAATAAGGAAACGATGGTAGCCGCCGGCGATCTGGTTAACCGCAAAGCAGTAGAGGCAGATGTTACCATTTATCCTGTAGACAGTGAACATAGCGCGATTTTTCAATGTTTACAGGCAGTTCCCAAAGACGCGTTGGCAAATGTCATATTGACGGCTTCGGGAGGACCTTTCCGTGGCTATAGTGCGGCGCAACTTGCCAATGTAACCGTTGCCGATTGTTTAAAGCATCCGACATGGCAGATGGGACAAAAAATAACGATTGATTCCGCGTCCTTATTTAATAAGGGGTTGGAAGTTATCGAAGCCCATCATTTATTTGCCGTCGACTATGATAAAATAGAAGTTGTTGTACATCCGCAGAGTATTGTTCACTCGATGATTCGTTTGCGGGATGGCGGGGTGCTTGCTCAGCTCGGTGTTCCGGATATGAAATTACCGATTCAGCTGGCATTTTCGTATCCCGAGCGATGGACGATTAATAATGCTCCGCTGCATTGGGATACGCAACGCACACTGGAATTTGAGCCACCGGCCACAGACGTTTTTCGTTCCTTGCCGCTGGCGTATCAGGCAGGGCGCATGGGACAATCGGCGACATTAGTTTATAACGCGGCCAATGAAGAAGCGGTAAAGGCGTTTATTGCAGATAAAATTTCCTTTACGGATCTTTTTACCGTGACGGAAGAAATGGTCGTAACTCATACGCCGACACCATTGCGTGATTGGCAAGACATTGTGATGGCTGATCGGGCCATTCGCAATCGAGCGACGGAATTTATTGCGACATTATCGAAATAACGGAGGAATACTTTGCTGACTATTATCGCGACCATCTTTGTATTTGGCGTGATTGTTCTTGTGCATGAGTGGGGACACTTTATTACAGCTAAATTGACCGGCATGCGAGTGGATGAGTTTGCGGTCGGTTTCGGCAGTAAGTTGTGGTCAAAGCGCGTGGGAGAAACAACATACTCTTTGCGATCCGTTCCTCTCGGGGGATTTAATCGCATTGCAGGCATGACGGAAGAGCAGGTTGAGGAGGATCAGGTCGATCCGCGTCGCGCCTTTGTGTATAAACCGGCTTGGAAACGTTTCATCGTGATCGTGGCCGGTGCGGCTATGAATTTTATTCTGGCCATTATTTTGATCAGCGGTCTGTTTAGCGCATACGGCGTTTCTACACCGAGTGATGAACCAATCGTCGGTGAAGTTCTTACACAGGCGCCTGCATCAAGTCATCAATTGGTGCCCGGCGATCGCATTGTAGCGATTCAGGGGGAGCCAATCCGGCAATGGAATGAAATTTCTCCCCATATGCAAAAATGGGGTGGGCAAGTGGTTACGTTACGAGTTGAACGTAACCACGAACCGCTGACGTTACAAGTGATTCCCGGAAGCGATAACGGACGTGTAGTACTTGGTATCCTTCCGGTCATTGAAACGCGGCCGGTCGGCTTACTCGAATCCGTTCAGTACGGTGCAGAACGTTCATGGAACTTAACCGCGCAGATGTGGAAAGGCATCGGTCAGCTGATTACCGGGAAAGTTTCCGGCAGCGAATTGGCAGGACCTGTCGGTATAGCGCAAATGGCAGGCAACATTGCGCGTACCGGTTTTGCCAATTTATTGATGTTTACCGCCGTATTGAGTCTTAACTTGGGACTACTTAATTTATTGCCCGTACCCCTGTTGGACGGAGGTCATTTATTGCTGATTGTGGTAGAGGGAATTATCGGTAAAAAATTACCTCCTAAATACCTGTACTATATTCAGATGACGGGAATGCTTCTTCTAGGTGCACTTTTTATTTATGCGACGAGTAACGATATCTTACGATTTTTGAAATGACATGAAGTGATAGAATGACACGAAGAAAAACAAGACAAATTCATATAGGACAAGTAGCGATCGGTGGGGGCGCACCGGTATCTATTCAATCGATGTCGACATTCACCCCGACGGACATCACAGCGGCGGTAAAGCAAATCAATGAACTTGCGGATGCCGGTTGTGACATTGTGCGTTTGGCGGTGCCGAATCGGGCGAGCGCGCTCGCGTTGAAGCAGGTTAAATCGCAAACCAGAGTGCCGTTGGTAGCCGATATTCACTTTGATTACCGCTTGGCTCTGGATGCCATTGACAGCGGTGTTGACGGTTTGCGGATCAACCCCGGCAATATTGGCAGTATGGAAAATGTGCTGAAAGTGGTCGAGAAAGCCAAACCGAAACGCATTCCCATTCGTATCGGTATTAACGCGGGATCATTACCTGAGCATATTCTGGAATCCTACGGCGGCCATCCGACCGCACAGGGAATGGTAGCTTCTGCATTGGAACATATTCGGATATTGGAGCAGGCGGATTATCGTGAAATGAAAATTTCGCTGAAATCCACGGATGTTCCCATGATGGTGGAAGCGTATCGAACGCTTGCTGATCAGTGCGATTATCCGCTCCATTTGGGCGTGACGGAAGCGGGCACGGTGATGCGGGGCAGTATTAAGTCAGCGATGGGGATCGGCGCTCTTTTGCTTGACGGTATCGGCGACACGATTCGTGTGTCATTGACAGCCAATCCCGTAGAAGAAGTAAAGGTTGCGAAAATGATTTTACAGGCAGCCGGTTATTCTACGTATGGGGCGGTCATGATTTCATGCCCGACCTGCGGACGTTGTCAAGTCGATTTAATTCCGATGGCAGCGGAAGTTGAAAAACGTCTGGAAGGTATTAAAACGCCATTGCGTGTAGCCGTCATGGGGTGCGTCGTCAACGGTCCTGGGGAAGCTCGCGAAGCGGACTTCGGAATTGCCGGTGGCAATGGCCAAGGCGTTTTGTTCCGCAAAGGCAAAGTGCTGCGAACTGTTCCTGAGGATGATTTAGTCGACGAACTAATGAATGAAATTGATCAATATCTAGCGGAGGAGAAAAAGGTATGAGAGCATCTCAATTATATAGTCCCACGTTACGTGAAATGCCGGCGGATGCGGAGGTAATGAGTCACAAACTGATGTTGCGTGCGGGGTTTATCCGTAAACTCAGTGCAGGTTTATATACATTTTTGCCGCTGGCTTGGCGCACGTTGCGTAAAATTGAAACGATCGTGCGAGAGGAAATGGACGCTATCGATTCGCAGGAAATTATGATGCCGATTATTCAGCCGGCAGAAATTTGGCAGCAATCGGGACGCTGGGGTGCCTACGGTGAAGAGATGTTCCGTCTCCAAGATCGGCATCAGCGGGAATTTTGCCTTGGACCGACGCATGAAGAGATGATAACCACGCTGGTCAAAATGGATGTTTCTTCGTACAAACAATTACCGCTTACTTTGTATCAAATTCAAAATAAATATCGCGATGAAGTTCGGCCTCGTTTCGGATTAATGCGAAGCCGCGAATTTATTATGAAAGACGGCTATTCGTTTGATGCTGACCCGGCAAGCATGAAAGTCAGCTATCAAAAGATGTATGATGCGTATAGTCGCATTTTTACGCGTTGCGGATTGGATTTCCGACCGGTAGAGGCGGACTCAGGGGCCATCGGCGGCAGCGGCTCACATGAATTTATGGCTTTTGCCAAGTCCGGCGAAGCGGCTGTTGTACGTTGTCATGATTGTGATTATGCGGCAAATATCGAAGTCGCATGTCCGCAAACACCGGATATTGAAAGTGAAGCAGCCGGCGTAGAGCTCGAAAAAGTGGCGACACCCAATCAAAAAACAATCGAGGCATTGTGTCAATTTTTACAAATTGATGCTGCACAAACGATTAAAGTCGTTATGTACCAGGCAGAAAAGAAATTGGTCATGGCCGTTGTTCCGGGCGCGGCAGAAGTCAATGATGTGCGCGTGGCGGGATTAGTCGGCGCTATCGAATTGCCGCTTGCTGGTGATGAAGAGTTACAGAGCCATGGTCTTGTTCCGGGGTACCTGAGCCCGATCGGCTTGACGCCGTCGGATGATTTGGAAATCATTGTAGATCCGAAAGTTATGCAAATGACGGATGCTGTCAGCGGCGCCAACGAAGCGGACACGCATTTCCGACATGTCATTCCGCAAAGGGATTTTCCCGATGTGCGCGTGGAAACGATTCGTCTGATTACAGATAAAGATGTGTGCCCGAAATGCGGCGGTCATATTACTATTGACCGTGGTATTGAGGTCGGTCAGGTATTTCAATTGGGCACAAAGTACAGCGAGTCGCTGGGAGCTATGTTCCTGGATCAAAACGGCAAGTCGCACCCCTTTTATATGGGCTGTTACGGTATTGGTGTATCGCGTACGATGGCGGCGACAATTGAGCAAAGCTATGATGATGATGGAATTATTTGGCCGGTTGCGATTGCGCCGTATCAAGTGGTCGTCGTAGCAGCCAACAGCAAAAATGAAGAACAGCAACAGGCGGCGGAACAATTATATAATGAGTTGACTCAGGCGGGCATCGAAACGGTCTTTGATGATCGTAAAGAGCGCGCCGGTATCAAATTCAAAGATGCCGACTTGATCGGTTATCCTGTTCGTGTGACCGTCGGTAAAACATTCATTGAAGACGGCGAAGTAGAAATCAAGGTTCGTCGGAGTGGTGAAGTCACGAAAGTGAAGTCTGACAAAGCTTTGTCAACAGTGCAAGACTTGTTAGCATCACTGGCATAAAGGCACAAATAAAAAAGAGTCGATGCATCGACTCTTTTTTATTTGTAGCACTGACGGCTGCGTCAAAGGCCTATGTTATAATAAAGACTTGAAGAGGTGAAACAATGGAATTATTAGCGCCAGCAGGGTCGCTGGCACATTTAAAAACGGCGGTGGCTGCCGGCGCTGATGCAGTATACCTCGGCGGGAAAGCATTCAGCGCACGTCAAAGTGCAGCAAATTTTGATCACGAGGAACTGCGAGAAGCGGTGACGTTGTGCCACTTACATGATGTGGCCGTTTATGTCACCGTTAATATATTGGTGGCGGATGCGGAAACGGAGCCTTTTAAACATTTTATCCGTGAGCTTGCGGAGCTTTCTGTGGACGCCGTTATCGTACAGGATATCGGTGTTGCCCAAATTATTCGTCGCGAAGCGCCGCTGCTTGCTATTCACGGCAGCACGCAAATGTCGGTAAGTGATCTTGCCGGTGTGGAATTTTTAGCGAAGGAAGGGTTTACGCGGGTCGTTTTAGCGCGCGAGCTTTCCCTGGCGGAAATTCAAGAGATTGCCGAGCAGGCATCGATTGAGATTGAAATATTCATTCATGGTGCGCTATGTGTATCGTACTCCGGTCAATGTCTGATGAGCAGTTTTATCGGTGGCCGCAGCGGTAATCGCGGTGCATGTGCGCAGCCTTGCCGGATGCCGTATGACTTGGTGGATGCGTCCGGCGAACGTAAGAATCCTGCGGCGGAACAATATGTATTAAGTCCCAAGGATATGATTTCAACGGATGTTATTGCAGAACTTGCGCAAACTAAAGTGGCCTCGCTCAAAATCGAAGGACGAATGAAGCAAATTCCCTACGTGTATACTACGGTGAAAACATATCGGCAGCTGATTGACGGCGAAATTAATGCGCAGGCAGCGCAAACAATGTTGGCTAAAAGCTTTAATCGCGGTTTTACAAAAGCGTATTGGTATGATTGCGTCGGTCGTGATTATTTAACACGTTTTGCACCGAACTACCATGGTGAGCAGATCGGCATTCTTACAAAAATTGATAAAAAAAAGGAATTGGCGGTGTTTGCGATGTCGCATATTCCGGCAACCGCAAACGGCGTCTATAAATATATCGCTAAAGACGGAGGATTATGTTACGTCGATTGTAAAGATGTAACGTATCAATCCGCGAAAAAAGAATTGTACTTCCACTATGCCGAATTTCCAAAGGAAGACACAAAACTTTATTGGCAATCTTCCGAGCAGCCGGCAAATGTTACAGCGGATATCGTCGCCATTCCTACCTATTGGGATGTGCATGCCGTTGTCGGTGAACCGTTGCGGGTGAAGGTTCGTACAGAAGAAGGTATTGCAGTTGAAATTGTAAGTGATTTCAACGTACCGACGGCACGCACACAGCCGACAGATCTGAATCTTGTAAAAACGCAACTTTCCCGTTTGGGCAACACCGCTTTTATACTGGAGGGCGTGACTTTAACGGAAGGTCATTTTATGCTGCCTAAAAGTGTTTTGAATCATGTGCGTACGCAAGCACAGACGGCATTAACAGAAGCCATTTTACAAACCTATAAAAAACGTCATTTTCAGGCGGTACCGACGGTTTACGACAGAGTAAAACCGCATGTGCTACCATCGCTCAAAAGTGTAGTAGTACGAGCACGAACGCTTGCACAGGTAGAAACGGCATTGGCAGAAAAAGCCAACGAAATTATTTTTGGCGGCGATATATTTACCGGCGAAACGTATACGGCACAAGATTATGCTCAAGTAGTAATGCGTTCGCGGCAGCATCATGCTCGCGTAGGCCTGGCTATGCCGCGTCTGACGCGACAAAAAGAAGCTGCTGAAGTTGACCGTATGCTTCAAGATATGGTTGTCGCACAACCGGATTTTATTTTGATTCATGCGTACAGTGATGCGCAACGATTGGCAGAGTTCGCGCCGCAGATGCCTTTTTATGTAGCGCCGACGCTAAATGTGTTTAATCAGGAATCGTTGCGCTTTTGGCAACAACATGGTGCGAGCGCCATCTTTCTTTCACAGGAGCTTACACTGGCACAAATTCGTGGAATTTTACGCCAATACGACGGCTCATTGGGGGTATACGCTTGCGGTCGCACAGAATTAATGGTGACCGAAAATAATTTATATAGCGCCTATGGAGACGAAAAATGTACAGATCATGGAGTGCGGAATTGGTCACTGCGGGATCGATTGGGAAAGGAATTCCCTTTGCAGACGGATCAGTTCGGGCGTATGCATATTTTCAATTCAGTGCCTACAGATATGGCGCCGGCGCTCGCCCGTCTCTCGCAATACGGTGTACACAAAGTGGTCATAGATGCGGCATTGCTTTCACAAAATGAGTTGGCGCAAGCAGTCAAAATTTACACGGCTCTATGGTTACAAGACGCCGAGTTTACGAATGAAGTGTTCCCGCAGGCAACGCGCGGACATTTGCAACGAGGGATTATGTAATGGAACGTAAGACGTTAGAGGCCTTAGATTACGGAAAAATTCAAGAACGGTTACGAGAGCGTTGTGCATCGAACGGTGCCAAGGAATGGGCACTGCAATGGTATCCCAGCAGTGATCCGAGAGAGGTTGAACGACGCTTAGCTGAAACGGCGGAGGCACTACTGCTGATTCAAAATGCACAGACGCCGCACTTCGGAGGCTTGCGGATGATTCGGCAGTCACTGGAACGAGCGCAGAAAAAAGGGATTTTAACGGTGGAAGAAGTGCTGGCGATTCGCTCGTCACTGGAAGCCTATCAAGAAATTCGCGACCGCTTTATGGCGTCGCAGGAAACGCCTCGTTTGACAGCGCTTGCGGCAGAAATTGAGCCGCAGCCGCAACTTTTAGCACGGCTTGAGACGATGTTTGATGAACGTGGACGGATGCGCGACACCGCAAGTCCTAAGCTGAATCAATTGCGTCATACTCAGGAACGGTTGCAGGAACGCGTGAAGCATTCACTGGAAGCAATGATCCAGGATCGTACCACTGCTAAATATTTACAGGAAGCGTTGGTCACACAGCGCAATGAGCGCTATGTCGTGCCGGTTAAAGCGGAATATAAATATGCGGTGCCGGGGATTGTGCATGATCGTTCCGCAACCGGACAAACGCTTTATATTGAGCCGCTCGTTTCCGTAGAATTAAATAATGATTTGCAAGAAGCAGCTTTGGCGGAGCATACGGAGATTGTGCGCCTAATGACGGTGCTTTCCGAACAGGTGGCTCAGGTTGCGCAACCGTTGATGCATGCAGAAAAATGCACCACAGAGCTGGATTTTATTTTGGCACGAGGCTACCTTGCGGCGGAGGATCACGGACGGTCAGCGCAATCTGCCACCAATGCTGAAATTATTTTAGAGTCCGTTCGCCATCCGCTTTTACCCCAACAAAGTGCAGTACCCATCACTGTTGAAATCGGTAACGGGTATTCTATTTTGGTGGTAACCGGATCGAATACCGGTGGCAAGACGGTTGCCCTAAAGACGGTAGGGCTGGTGGCGGCGATGAATCAAGCGGGACTTTTTATCCCTGTTGCGGGACGTGCGGTTTTACCTATATTCCAAAATATTTGGGTGGCGATCGGCGACGAACAAAATATGGCGGAAAATCTGTCCACATTTTCCGGACATATGAGCCGTCTGATTCAAATTATGAAAGATGCAGGCAGCAACGATCTGGTGTTGTTGGATGAGTTGGGATCAGGAACGGATCCTGTGGAAGGCGCGGCACTTGCGATTGCGATTTTGGAATACTTCCATCGCTTGGGGTCACTCGCCATGGTAACCACGCATTACAGTGAGTTAAAGCAGTACGTTTATACGCATCCCGGCATGGAAAATGCGCATGTTGAATTTGATGATGAGACACTTACACCCACATACCGTTTGCAGATCGGTATTGCAGGGAACAGTCAGGCGCTCAATATTACAAAACGTCTGGGCATGATTCCTGAAGTGTTGGCTCGCGCGCAGGAATTGAAACAAGCTTCCGCGTATTATGAAATGGAAACGGTGCTTGAAGAACTGAATCATAAACGCCGCGAACTTTCCCGTATGGAGGAAGACTTACAAACGCGGCTTGCTAAAGCGGAAAAATCGCATGCCAAATGGAATGAAAGCAACCAGGAATTGCAGCGTAAAAAGCAAGCCATTTTGCAGAAAGCACGTGATGATGCGCGGCAATTAAAGCGTGAGCTTAAAGTGAATGCCGAACAAATCATTAAAGATTTGAAACGCAGCGCTAAAGAGGCAAAAGATAAACAGCAGGCGGTCGTTGATGAGAAGCGGCAAGCGATTGACCGTTTGTCGATACCGAGCGCGAATGAACGAACAAAAATCCCGCTTCGTAAGATCGAAATCGGGCAAGCGGTTTATGTAGATACGTTGGAAAAGGTAGGCACTGTGATTGATATCCAGGGGAAACAGTTCAAAGTTGATTTAGCCGGTCTGCCGATTACGGTGGCGGGCAGAAATTTATTTTACCCGTTACCGCAAGAAGCAAAGCCAAAGGAAGTAAAAACAAAAGAACGGATTCGCAGCACGACAGTAGCTCCGAAAATGCGTATGGCGGCGCAAAGCATTAATCTGATCGGAGAGACGGTGGCGGATGCCGAACCGCAAGTAGCCGCTTTTTTGGATGCGGCGATGCTGGCGGGTTTGACCTCGGTGGAAATTATTCATGGGAAAGGTACCGGCGCATTACGCAAAGGGATTCACGCACAATTACGCAAAATTCCTTATGTAAAATCCTTTTCATTCGCACCGGCAGTGGCCGGTGGCAGCGGCGTGACAGTGGTGACACTCGGATGAATAGCGTAGAGGAAAGTTCACGCAGTCGAGCGGTCAAATGGTTGTTGCGCTTAAGCGGAGTGAAGGCACTGACGGAATGGACCGACGGTGATATCCTGAGTTGGATTATCAAGCGACAGTTGGTGTGGGATGCCACCGTACCGCATTGGCTAACACAACGCCATGAAGTAACCGATACGACAAAGGACGGTATTCGTACCGTCCGTATTGCGGCATCAAAAGAAAATAACAAACAGTATTTGTACTATGTACATGGCGGCGGCTTTTTAATGGAGATGTATTTCCTGTACTGGCTTTTCGCCGATCGAATCACGTCGTCATTGGGGGCGGAACTCGCCGTGCCAATTTATCCGCTGTTACCGGAAGCAAATATGGAAGTATGCTTTCAGGCGATTCTTGCCTCCTATCAACGCTGGTATAAAACGATTCCCAAGGATGCCAAGATCCATATCATAGCGGATTCGTCGGGCTGTTCGTTAGCGTTACGCTTAGCGCAGGAAACTGTCGCAAGCGGCGTACCGGCCCCGGAAAACTTAATTTTGATCTCGCCTTGGGTGGATATGAATATATCGGATAAACGCCTCGATATCTATGAACAGGATGATCCTTTTATATCCGTGGAAGCATTACGTGAATGTGCCGCGATGGCGGTGCCTGATCAAGATTACGATGACCCACGGTATAGTCCTTTATACGGAAATTTATCAGGTATCGGGCGGTTGAGCGTTTTCACAGGAACGGCGGATACGCTGTATCCGAATGCATTGGCATTACGAAATCAAGCCACATTAGCGCATGTACCGATCAATTATTACGAACATAATGGAATGTTCCACATTTATCCGCACTTTCTCGTGGCAGAGGGGCGACAGGCATTTGCAATGATTAAAAAAATCATTACGGGCAAAGCACCCGATCCGCAAGGCCGCGGATTTACAATTATACGCTAAGGAGACAATTATGTTGAACAGTACAGAAAAGATGGTAGATGTAGGCGGTTTTCCGATTCCTGAGGATCAGGCGGAACAGTTTTGCGAAATGCGCGAAGCAATGGCAAAAGCAGCTACGGAAGTATTAGAAAGCTTTTGCACAAAAGTGGAGCGCAAAAACTTGGATGAAGTACTGGGGGAAGGCGTTATCGGGTATTTCGCTGATGGCGACGAGGTACATGTTTCACTGGATCCCTTTGAAGTGCCGGCGATGCATGTTGCGCATGAACGCGGTAAATTGCTGGAGTACATATTGGCGGCTAACGGAATTCCCGTCGAATACTATGAGAAACATCTCCGCAAAGTATAAAAGGTATAAAAGTTGTTACGAAATACATAATAATGTACAATAATAAGGAAAACGCTTAAAACGCGTTACCAAAAAATGAAGGAGATGTACATGATTCATATTATTTGTGATACGACCGCATGCTTGCGTGATGAGTTTGTGGAACGTCATGACAATCTGCACATGATCCCCCTGCACATTGCGCTTGGGGGTGGTGAATCTGTGGACGACAACAGCATCAGCACAAAAGAAGTTTTTGAAAGTTATGAAGCCACGAAAATTCAACCGCTGACCAGTCAACCGTCTATTGGCGAGTGGTTGCAACTTATTAACTCGATTCCTGAAGAGGATCCGATCATCATTATCACGCTTACTCAGATCGTCAGCGGTACAGCGCAGACGGCCCGGGTCGCAGCGAAACAATCAAAACGGAAACAAATTGCAGTGATCGACTCGCATTCTACCAACGGCGGCATGCAGATTTTGGTGGAAGAAGCGCTAGCCATGATCGAAGAAGGTAAAGATTTCGACACTATTGTGGCGCAACTGCATGAAAGTATTGCCAATTCGATTACAATGTTTGTGCCCACCGATTTAAAATATTTGCAACGTGGCGGCCGTATCGGTAAAGTCGCAAGCTTAGTAGGTTCGATTTTACAAATCCGTCCGATTCTTTATCTTGAATCGGATGCGATCGGCATACTCGATAAAGTACGTACCACAAAACGGGCAATGCAAAAGATGAAAGAAAAAGCGATGTCCCGTCCTGTAAAACGTCTGCACGTTGCCACTATTTTGGCGGATGAGCTGGGATACCAATTCAAAAAAGAATTGGAAAGCGAACTTCCCGATGTCACTATTACGCACTCGGAAGGATCGCCGGTCTTGGCGTCACACTTGGGCCCGCAGTTGGTCGGCATGATGGTGGAATGGGAACATGAAGACGGCACCGAGGAGGGCGCGCATGTATAGTGAAATTGACGGCACACATTATAAACAAATGCTGATCGGCGCTTATCAGGCATTTAAAGAGAATTATGAAGCGATCAATGAATTAAATGTATTTCCTGTTCCGGATGGTGATACGGGCACCAATATGCTGAACACGTTACGTTCGATGTACAGCATGATTGTCAATAATGACAGTGAATTTATCGGTGTCATTGCGGAAACGGCAGCCACCGGTGCTATTATGGGCGCACGCGGCAACTCCGGCGTCATTTTATCGCAAATTATCCAGGGCTTGGCGAAAGGTTTGCGCGGTAAAAAACAGGCATCTTCCCGGCAGATGGGCAAAGCATTCCAGTATGGGATTTTATACGCATACCGTTCGGTAGTAAAGCCGGTCGAGGGTACTATTTTGACGGTCGCACGCGGCATTGCGAAAGGAACGCGTGACGTAACTCGCACGGAGCGTGACTTCAGTAACGTTTTGCGCAAGGCGATTCAAAGCGGTCAGGAAGCATTGGCACAGACACCTGAACAATTACCGATTTTAAAAGAGGCCAATGTGGTGGACGCAGGTGGGCAAGGCTTACTGCTGTTTTTAGAGGGCTGCTTGGGCGGATTGACAGGCGAAGTAAGCATTACTCAGGAACAGGTACCGGCTGCCGTTAAAAAATTGCAAGTAAAGGGTGAAACCTTCTCGATTGATTATCCGTATTGTACGGAATTTATTCTCCAACCGGCTAAAATCAAAGGTGCGGAAGCGCGTAAAGTACTGGAGGCATGGGGCGAATCGATGGTTGTTGCCGAAGGTACCAACCTGTTAAAAGTTCATATTCACACCCAACGTCCGGGGCATGTACTGGATATGGCAGCCGATTGGGGCACGCTGCATGATATTAAAGTCGATAACATGATGGACCAATTTGAACGAAATAAAAATATCGCTCGCAGTAGTGAGAAAAAAGCATTAGGCTTATTGGCTGTGGTATCTGGCGACGGTTGGGAAAAAATCATGAAAAATATGCATGCCGAAGTGTTACGCGGTGGGCAAACCATGAACCCTTCCGTCCAGGAAATTATGCAGGCGCTGGACGCTCTTTACGCGGACAACTATATTATTTTGCCGAATAATAAAAATATTATTCTTGCCGCCAAACAGGCGCAAAAAATCCTCGGCGAAAAATTACAAATTGTGCCGACTGCAAATCCTGCAGAAGGTGCCGCGGTAGCTATGCAATATGATCCGAATAATGATGTGACCAGCAATGTGGAACGCATGTGCGAAGAGCTTGAACACATCCGTGCGGCAGGCATTACTAAAGCGGTGCGAGACAGTTCGGTAGATGGCGTCAAAATTGCCAAAGATGATTATATGGGCATTATTTCCGGTGAGCGTGTGATTACCGCCACCGAACTTTCCGACGTGTTGGCTGACGTGTTGGAAAAACTGGTGAGTATGCAACCCGATGCCGAATTGATTACGCTTTATTACGGCGCTGATCTGGATGAAACTCAGGCCAATGAATTATTGGCCCAAGCCCAAGCGAAACATACGAATATCGATTTGGAATTACAATATGGCGGTCAGTCGTTGTATCCGTTCTTTATTTCGATTGAATAAAAATAAGAATAATAAAAAAAGACCAACAAGCGTTGGTC